>Ga0207789_1000010_pt1 | contig 280638 bp, 270 predicted proteins | sample HigsolmetaGSP12D_FD_184840 | JGI IMG/M metagenome (GOLD analysis project Ga0207789, IMG submission 184840) | High solid enriched microbial communities from the Joint BioEnergy Institute, USA - SP1-2-D (SPAdes) | ecosystem: Engineered > Bioreactor > SSF (Solid state fermentation) > Aerobic >... | reverse complement strand
GCACCACCAGACCAGAAATCCCTAGGATAGAATCAATTGGGGACGTCGGCATTGCTTCCATCAGACTCGTTCTTCGCAAAAACAAGTCTAATGAATGCCTGGCGTCCCCCGTTTACGATGAAGAGCCCGAAAAGCCCCAGGCGCCGATGCGCACTGGGGCTTTTTTTGCAAGCAGGCCTAACCCCCGGCAGCCTCGCAACCAAGCCCTGCCCGCCATGGCTCACTGTCCGCGGATTGCGGCGCGATCACCCGGACAGCGCGCTGGCCCACCTCTGCCGATCGCCTCAAAGGCAATGCGATTGAGGTTTGGTTTGGCCTAACGAATAGCAAAAACGATTTCATGCTAGCATTCTTCTGATTTTGCCCTGCATTGCTTCTTTCACGTGACACGCGAATGAGCAGACCGACCCGGAGCCGGCCCACACTACGCGATGTGGCCAAAGCATGTGGTCTTGCCCCTTCGACCGTATCGAATGCACTGGCCGACAAGGACATCGTTAAACCAGAAACTAAGGCCCTAATCCGCAAGGTCGCCCATGAATTAGGCTATCGCGTGTCGCCGCTTGCCAGCGGCTTGCGAACAGGCAAGACCCGTTCCGTAGCGATGATCGTCTCGGATATCACCAACCCCTTTCACGGAGAGGTGGTCCGGGGGGCCGAGGAAGAGCTGATCGCGCACGATTACCACCTGTATATCGCCAATACAGACGGGAACCGGATCCGTCAGCGCCAATACATCCAGCACTTCATTGACCGCCAGGTCGATGGCGTGATCTTAATGAGCTATGCGTCGAACGACGAGGACATCCAAGCCCTGATACGCGGACAGATCCCCACCGTACTGCTTGTTCGTCGTCATGACTCGGTCGAGCTCGACTTCTCCGGCATCGAGAATGAGCAAAGCGTGCATTCCGTGCTCGACTTTCTTTGGTCGCTCGGGCATCGACGCATTGGTTTTATCGGCGGCCCCCTCTCTTCAAGCGGGGCCCGGGAGCGCCTGGCGGCTTACCGAAGCTTCATGCTACAGCGCGGGGGGAACAAAAGTCCAGAACTAGTAGAGACAGGCGAGTACTCCATCGACTCGGGACACCAATCGGCCTACCGGCTATTGCGCACCAACCCACGACCCACGGCGCTGCTGGTGTCAGAAGACATGACGGCTTATGGCGTGCTGATGGCTGCTTCCGAAATAGGCATCAACGTCCCGGAAGAACTGTCCGTCGTCGGTTGGGACGACTTATTTCCCTCTGGTTTGCCCCAGATCAACCTGACGACCATGCGCGTGCCGAAGCGCCAGCTGGGGATCAATGCAGCCAAGCTGTTACTGCAACGCATGCAGACGCCATCAGCCGCCGTTGAAACCCGGCTGGTACGGCCTGAGTTGGTCGTGCGTGCAACAACAGGCCGAGCCCCCGCCACGTGATCGCTCAGCCGCCGTTGCCTACGACGCCATCGGCCGCCGCAACCACCTGCGCCTCGACAAGAGCCTGGATGGTGTCCTTGCCGTAGCCCAGCCATGAGCGCAAGACTTCCTCGGTGTCCTGGCCAAGCTCCGGCAAAGGCCGTTTAATTTCTAGCGGTGTATCCGAAAGTTTGATCGTTACTCCCTGCATGGGCACCTTGCCTGCCCCCGGATGCTCAATTTCGACGATCTGACCTCGATGCTTGAGCTGAGGACTTGCGATGACGTCGTCAATGGTCGCCACCTTGGCGCAGGGAACATCCGCTGCCTGCAGCGTTCGCAACACCTCTTGCGTGCTTCGTGCGCCAATCCAGTCGGCGGCTATTTGCTCGACTTCGCTGGTGTGCTCGATACGTGCTGCAAAAGAATTGAAGCGTGAATCATTGAGCAGCTCCGGGCGGCCAATGGCTTGTGCAAAGCGATGGAACATGGTGCCGGCCGTGATGTAAACCCAATCGCCATCTGCCGTGCGATAGCTCGCAGTGGGCGGTCCGTAGCGATCACGATTGCCGCGACGGGTCATACGGTGGCCCAAGCGCACGCGCTCCGGAATAGCAGTTAGTAGGAGCGACACGGCACTGTCGAGCAGCGCCACGTCCACCAACTGCCCCTTTCCGGTGCGCTCGCGAGCCTGCAAAGCCCCGAGAATACCGATCGTGGCATAGCTAGCGGTAACGTAATCGCAGATGTACGTACCTATGACCATGGGCGGACCGTCGGGTTCGCCCGTAAGGTCCATCAGTCCACTGCTAGCCTGCGCGATGACGTCAAAGCACGGCAAGCTGGCATAGGGACCATCTTGCCCGAACCCGGAAATCCGGGCCATGATGAGCCTGGAATTCAACGCATGCAGTGTTTCCCAAGAGCAGCCCATTTTCTCCATGGTCCCGGGCCGGAAATTTTCGATCAACACGTCGGCATGCTTGACCAGTTCGCGCAGCAGCGCCTGGCCTTCGCTCTTGCGCAGATCAATGGGCAGGCTCTTCTTGTTGCGATTAAACACCATGGCGTACAGGCTGTTGCCACCTAGAGCCGGCTCGTAACTGCGCACTAACTCGCCCTTGCCTGGCTTCTCGATCTTTATTACTTCGGCGCCCATATCGCCCAACATCATGCCGCAATAGGGCCCGGAAATGAATCGGGACAAATCGAGAACACGCAAGCCTTCCAGGGCTCCAGACATATTTACCTCTTGCTGTATGGTGATGATCGGCTCATGCAACGATGGCACTCATGCCGACGGTAGCAATAGGCCGTAAGGGTCGACCTCTTTGCGCAGCAGCTCCAGCTCTTCCAAGCTAGGCTGTGGCGTGACAGGTACGTCTTTGAGCGGACCAAGGTCAAAGCCTGTACTTGCGCGCAGCTCGTCTATCGTGACGCCCGGGTGAATCGACTTTACCTTCATGCAACCCGCTTCCTTATCGAAGTCGAAAATGCATTTCGGCGTAAAAACCAATTCGGGCCCCCCCCACTCCAAGCCAAGTTCGCGCCGCCCCGCAATGCCGCCGGGATAGCCAACTCCGGAAACGAAATCGACCTTCTCAACGAAACGACGCGCGTCGTGGTGCGGCATCATGATGTACTCGCGCCCAAACAAGGTCAGGTGTTCTGGCTGCAATACCGGGCCAACCAGGCGAACCTTCGGGTGGTGGTAGGTGCCAATGCATACGCTATTGAGGTTGCCAGACCGATCCACTTGAACGCCGCTGGCAAAACCGAAGTCGATATCACCGCGCTTAATGGCCCAAGGATGGTTCGGGAAACCACGCGACTGCGCTTCGCAGTCCAGATCTCGCAACTCTTCGTCGAACTCGGAATTCGGCAGGCGCAACAGCTTCCGCAAGTCTGGGTTGTGCACCCAGCCTGCCAACATGATAGTGAGGTTCGGGGCATGGGTAAGGCGAGCCAACTGTGCAGCCGCCAGTGGGATCGACGTTGCAAAACGCGCAGCCCCGTCTCCCGTGGTCAGCCCCGTAAACCCCACCTCGCCGTCCTTCAAATCGCGTGAGAGGACGACGGTGATGATTTCATAAAGATTGGCTGCTCTCATAGCGCGATGTCCAATTTCCTCAGCCGCAGCAAGGTCTCCAGGCCGATCTTCTCGAGATAGTCGATGTGCCTGTCGACGCCGTACACGTAGTCGTCCAGGTACTGACCAAAGGTCTCTGGTGATTTCGCCGCCTGCAGATAGAGCTGGATATGCTCGTCATCGGCCCCGTAGACCCCCAGAACAGGTGTGGGATGCGCGCCCCACGGCACCTCTACCACGGCCGTCGTTCGATACGAAGGAATCTCGACCAAATGTGGGTGCCGGCTAATCTTCTGCGTCGATACGATCTTCTCTACCGTCACAATCACCTTGTCGCAACTGCGGGCAAGCGTGATGTCTAGGCTCTGCGGCGTCAGCCGTCGGCTTGGCACCACGATGTTGCCGAACTCGTCGCCCAGCACGGCATGGATGACGACGACATCCGGATCTGCTGGCGGCACGGCCCACGCCTTCTTGCCGGTAAGCGGGCACGTGAAGGGCTTGATGTCTGGATTGATCCGCAAGAGGTCATTTCCACCGAGGAAATAGGCCGGCCAAAAGGTGAAGTTCTCCTGGCTAGCACGGAACCGCTCCATGCTGAGGATTTCTGGGTAGTCGACCATCTTCAACATGCCCGACTCCACGGCACGGCGAAAATTCGGCGCCAAGCCGAACTTCTCGAAACCAACATAGGAGCTTTCGACTCGTGCAAGGCAACCCGCCGCGACAAGAATGTCGACGTCATTGCCATTGACAATTCCCACTACGGTCAAATCCTTCTTCTTTTGCCGGATCAGCTCGTATACGAAGGCCATGGGCCGTTGATAAACCCCAAATCCTCCTATCGCGATCCGATCGCCATCCTGCACGAGCGCAGCGGCTTCGTTCAGATCGATTACCTTTGATTGGCGCTTCTGGGCAGTCACACTCAGCCTCGCTTCTTTGCAAATAGGTCAACCGGCATGTCGCGCCGGGGCAAGGCATGCACCGAGCGCCCCTGCCGTGCCAACGCGCGCAGCAGCGGCGCAGGCTCAAAGTCGGCATCACCGAGCGCTTCGGTCAAACGTTCCATTTTTTCGATTAGTTGAGTCAGGCCGACCTGGCCGGCATAGAACATCGGCCCCCCTGTGTTGCGCGGCCAACCATAGCCGTGAATCAAGATGACGTCGATATCGTCTGCATGGCAAGCGACACCGTCCTCGAGCACTCGGAAACCCTCATTGATGACAGGCAAGAGGGCTCGATCAAGGATTTCTTCGTCTGAGATTGGCCGACGCTTTACTGCCTGCTCGGCGGAGACCCTCTCTATCAGTTCGATGATTGCTGGATCATCGATGGGTGTCCGAGATCCTGCCTCGTAACGGTAATAACCAACCCCCGTCTTCTGGCCATACCGTCCGAGCGCGCAAATCGCATCAGCAACCGGAAAGACCTGACCGCGCGATTGGCGCACCTTTTGCGCTACATCGAGGCCTGCCATATCGTTCACGGCAAGCGGCCCCATCGGGAACCCGAAACGCAGGAAAACTTCATCGACCTGACGCGGCAACGCACCATCGAGCAACAGGCGGTCGATTTGTCGCGATCGCTTACCGATCATCCTGTTTCCGACGAACCCATCGCACACGCCAACCACAACGCCAATCTTGCCCATCCGCTTGATCAGTTGAAGCGCGCAAGCTAACGTCTGCATTGACGTCTCTGCGCCGCGAATCACCTCGACAAGCCGCATGACGTGCGCAGGACTAAAGAAATGCATCCCTACCACGTCGGCAGCCCGGCCACAAGCCGCTGCGATCGCGTTCAGATCAAGCGTAGACGTATTGCTGGCTAGGACGGCTTGCTGCTTGGCATGTTTGCCTAGCGCGCGAAAGATCTTCTGCTTAAGGTCTAGGCTTTCGTTGACCGCTTCGATGACAAGATCAGCGTCCGACACAGCGGCCACATCTACTGCCGTGAACAAACCCTCTAGGCGCTGTTGCTTTTCCGCCGGGCCAAGGTTGCCCGATTCGACCGCTCGCTGGTACTGCCTGCCAATCTCCTGCACGGCCCGCGCAACCGTTGCATCGTCGACCTCGATGAGCGTGACTTTGAACCCCGCGTTCAGCAGAGCCATAGTGATGCCTCGCCCCATTAGCCCGCCGCCAACGACGGCAACGGATGATACCTGTCCCGAAGCCGTGGCTGGCACCACAGGTAGTTTCCCAACTCGCCGCTCCGCATGGAACACGTGACGCATGGCTTGGGATTGCGTGCCCCGCATCAGTTCCGCAAATAGCGCGCGCTCCAATTCCAAGCCATCCTGAAGAGGCATCTCGCTAGCAGCGCGCACGGCCTTGACGCATGCCTCGATCGCGTGCAACCCACGATGGCGTTTCAACTGGCGTTCTACCTCTCGATCGAAAGCCGCCACAGCGGCCGCAGAAAGCTTCAATGGATCAGACGCATACCGTATCGATGCGTCGACCTTGGCCCCCATGGCCACCGCCGTCTCGATCAGATCCCCATCGGCGACGCAATCGACCAGTCCGAGCTCAAGCGCCCGATGCACCGGCATTTCGTCACCCGAACAGATCATCTTGAGTGCCTCGACCGGCCCGATCAAACGCGGCAGCCGCTGCGTGCCGCCGGCCCCGGGCAACAGTCCCAGCCTAGATTCCGGCAAACCAAACCGCGCTCCCGGCGTTGCAACGCGCACGTGGCACGCCAGCGCCAGTTCAAGCCCACCGCCCAAGGCTCGGCCCGATATCGCTGCAACGACGGGACGATTGCTCTGTTCAATCCGTTCAATCAGAGTAACCAAGGACGGTGGCTGACGGGGGCGCGAGAACTCGGTGATATCCGCACCGGCACTGAAGAATCGTTCACTTCCCGTAATCACCAGCGCCGCGAGACCGGCATTGTTTTGGAACGCGTCCAATGCGTCATGTATGCCTTGGCGGACAGCTTGGCTCAATGCATTAACGGGTGGATGATCTATCTTCGCTACCAACACGCCGTCAACCGTCCGTAGCTGGACCACGCCTGCCATCTTTATATGCTCCTTTCCGTGGAGACGATCCGGGAACAGGAATCGAGTACTCCGAGCAACAGCTCATCGCGCCGCTTCGAGGCCTCGTGGACACTCATGCCTTGGTAGTCATAGAAACCCCTACCTGTCTTCACGCCCAATTCACCACGGTTGACACGTTCAACTAGGACTCGAGGAGCCAGGTCGACCGGGGCGTCGACGAATTTATCGTTCTTGAAATTCTGGGCGCTCAGGTCCAGACCGGTGAAGTCATAACGCTGCATGACACCCAAGACCATCATCCGCGGCGCCAGGCTCGCCTTGACAGCGCGATCCAGATCTGCCGCGGTGACATATCCATTGTCGATGAGGTAGAACGCTTCCCGGCCCAGCGCACGCAACAGCCGGTTGATGATGAATCCGGGAACATACCGGTCTAATTTCACCGGGATCTTACCCATGGTAGCGAGCAGTGCGTCCGCCTCGCCAATCAAATGCGGTTGCGTATGCGGGCCGGGAACCAACTCGACAAGAGGCAGGATATGTGCCGGAGCGAACCAATGCGCGATGAGAAGTCGCGACTGGAGGAATTCCGGCGCCAACTCGAACACGTCGAGTGACGAAGTATTGCTCCACACTGCAGCATTGGCCGGCGCTCGCTCACTCACTTGGCGGAAAACGTCGGCCTTTACCTCGGCAAGTTCGCTGACCGCTTCGATCACGATGTTCGCCCCTGAAAGCGCCGCGTGCAGGTCGGGTGTCATCGCGATGCGTTCATTTGCTTGTTCGCATTGTTCCTCGGCCCGCCCGGCTAGCCGGAAAACGTCGGCAATCTTTTGCAGGTTTTCCTTAGCCGAATCCAGTCGTTCCGCGGAAATGTCGTACAGCTGCACACTATGCCGATTCGCAGCGAACACATACGCGATGCCTGTTCCCATCAGCCCTGCGCCGAGAATGGCGATCTTCTGGGGAGTGTTGATTTCACGTGCCATGTCTTAGCGTCCATCGAAGGTGGGGTCTAGCAATACGCGCAGCGATTCGCCCAACGCGTTGAAGGCCAGCGCTGCACTGAGGATTGCCAGACCGGGAGGGTAGATCTGCCAGGGGGATATTTCCATGTAGTTGTAAGCTCGTGCCAACATGCCTCCCCAGCTTGCCGCGGGGGGCTGCACGCCTAGCCCGAGGAAACTCAAACTGGCCTCGGCCAGTAACGCGGCTGCCAACAGCAGGGTGAGCTGCACGATGACCGGATGAATCATGTTGGGTAACACATGTCTGCAGAGTATTCGTAAATGCCCCGCGCCTGCGCAGCGGGCCGCTTCTACGTAAAGCTCGTTCTTCACCACTAGCGTTTGTGCACGTACCAAGCGTGCCAGGATGGGCGAGAACACCAGCCCAATGGAGAACATCGCATTAGCCAGGTTGATACCCAAGGCCCCTGTCACGCCTATAGCGAGAACGATGGCCGGAAACGACAGTAGCGTGTCTATTACTCGACCGATCATGTCATCGACTCGTCCGCCGATGTAGCCAGCGAACAAGCCGACAGGAAGTCCTATGACCACGGCAACGCTTACCGCAAACAAGCTACCGAACAAGCTGACCGGCGCGCCATGGATTAGGCGACTGAGGATGTCGCGTCCGACATCGTCCGTGCCAAGCCAGTGATCCGGCCCTGGCGGCACGAGCACCTGCGCATAGTCTTGTTCGATCGGCGAGTACGGGGCCACTACCGGCGCAAGAACCGCCAAGGCAGTCAACCCGATCAAGTACACAAGACTGATGAGCGCACGCTTGTCGGAGAAAATGCGTCGCCACAATCTGCGCCGCGATCGTATGGCTTTGACACTCATTGACGTAGGATCCGAGGGTCGATGACGGTGTACAGAATGTCGATGACGAGGTTAATGACCAGGACGAGCACCACCATGGCTAAGACGACGCCCTGTACCACCGGGAAGTCCTTGGCGAGCGCAGCCTGTACAACCAGGCTTCCGATTCCCGGAATAGCAAACACGGCCTCAATCACGACGGTTGCGCCCAACAGGCGGTTGATGAGCAACCCCATCACCGTCAACAATGTGACACCGATGTTCTTCAATCCGTGCAAATAGACGATGCGCGCGCGGGACAGGCCTTTTGCTTGCAAGGTACGCACGTACTGTGATGCGAGCACCTCGCTAAGCGCACCACGCGTCTGGCGGGCGATTTCTGCTGTTCCGCTTGCAGCCAGTGCGATTGCGGGCAGCACCGTGTGGTACAAGGCCGATAGTGCATTCTCGGTCAGTGGCACCGCGCCAGTAGCGGGGAACCATTGGCAATTCAACGCAAAGGCGGTGATCAATAGCATCGCGAGCCAGAAATTTGGCACCGCAATACCCAGAGAAGACACCCCCATGATTGCCGAATCGAGCGGCGTACGCGAGCGTGTGGCGGCGGCCACTCCAAGCGGTACGCCAACCAGCACTGACAAGCAAAGTGACACACTGACAATGAGCAGCGTGTAGGGCAGCGTACGCCATATCGCATCCAGCACCGGCTCGGCAGACATCATCGATACCGACAAATCACCGGTAAGCACCTTGCCCACCCAATTTGCGTACTGGACCAAGAATGGCTGGTCTAGGCCAAATTGCCGGCGCACCTGCTCAATGCGTTCCATCGTCGGATTCTCGCCGGCATATAAGACAGCCGGATCACCCGCAACCAGATGCATGAGGCCAAACACCAGGAAGGTCGCGAGCAAAATCGTCGGGATGACCTGCAGTACGCGCGTCCCGATGGCGCGAAGACGAATGGAGATCATGGCGTGCCCCCTTGTATTTTCCCAGCAAAGTGGCAAGCAACCCAGTGGTTCTCGCCATGCTGTTTCCACGCCGGTTCTTCAGTCGCACAACGATTCGCGGCAACTGGACAACGCGTACGGAAACGACACCCCGAAGGTGGATTGAGCGGACTCGGAATCTCGCCCTGCAGGATGATGCGCTTTTGCGTACGCATTGAAGGCGGCACCGGAGCGGGCTCCGCAGATAGCAGCGCCCTGGTATAGGGATGGAGCGGGCCATTCATCAGCACTTCGGATGGCCCAAGCTCCATCAGCTTGCCTAGGTACATTACCGCGATCGTATCGCTGACGTGTGCGACCACGCCCAAATCATGTGACACGAACACATACGTCAGTCCGAACTCTTGCTGTAATTCCACCAACAGGTTGAGCACGTCAGCCTGGATGGAAACGTCCAACGCAGCGACTGCCTCGTCGCATACGATGACCTTGGGTCGGCAGGTCAGCGCACGGGCGATGTTTACCCGCTGCTTTTGGCCTCCCGAAAGCTCGTGCGGATATCTGTAAGCCAGCTCCCGGTGCAAGCCAACCCTTTCCATCAGTTCCAGGACGCGCGCATCGCGCTCGCTTCGCGGCAACGTTCCCTCTATATCCAACGGCTCGCGAATGCTCGCGCCCACGGGAAGGCGGGGATTGAGCGATGCGTTGGGATCCTGGAAGACCATCTGGTAGTCACGGCGGTGCCGGCATAGCTGTGCCGGACTCAAGCGGTACGGATCTACGCCTTCGTGCGTCAGCTGCCCTGTCGTCGGCTTCTGCAGGCACACCATGATCCGACCGAGCGTAGATTTTCCGGATCCCGATTCACCGATAATACCGACGGTTTCTCTTGGCCGCACTGCCAGTGACACGCCGTCGACGGCACGCACGCGCTGGCGGCTACCCTGGACGCGAAACAGCACCGAGACGTCCTTAACTTCTAGCAGGGGAGGAACTTGCATGGCGTTCCTTTTCAATCGACAGAGCCAGGAAGATGCAGCTCTGCGTGGCGATGGCAACACACTCGCCTGCCGTCAGGCAGCGTTACGACCATCTGCGGATTGCGGCAGGCGTCGATCGCGTGTACGCATCTCTGCTCGAAGCGGCAACCGCTAGGCATTGCAGTGGGCGGCGGCACGCGCCCCCCAATGGATGGCAGCCGGTCGCCCTTGCGGCTAAAGCGCGGCAAGGAGCGCAACAGCCCCGATGTATAAGGATGCAGTGGACGACGCAGGACTGCGTCCAGCACTGCGTCCTCCACAAGCTGGCCAGCGTACATGGTTAGCATGCGTGAACAAACCTCCGACACCGCGCCTAGGTCGTGCGATATGAACAGAATTGCCGTGCGCGTTTCCTCGCTCAACCGGACCATGAGTTCCAGGATTTGCGCTTGGATGGTGACGTCTAGCGCTGTGGTCGGCTCATCCGCGATCAGCATGCGAGGTTCGCAGGCCAACGCTATCGCCAGCATTGCTCGCTGGCGCATGCCGCCGGATAGCTGGTGCGGATATTCGTCGACGCGCTTGCGTGCCGCAGGGATCCCAACCTTGTCCAGCATCTCGACAGCCCGCTCGCGGGCTGCGCGCGCGCTTATTCCGAAATGGTGACGGATGGTCTCGACAATCTGCTGCCCGATCGTAAAGACCGGATCAAGCGCACTCATGGGCTCTTGGAACACCATGCCGATCTGGCGGCCGCGGAAAGCACGCAGTTCTTGCTCGGAGAGTCCGATCAGATTTCGACCCTCAAATAGAATTTGGCCGTTGAGCACCGCCTGATTCCGCGGAAGCAGGCCGATGAGTGCGAGGCCCGTGATCGTCTTGCCGCTGCCGCTTTCACCCACCACCGCCAAACGCTCTCCGTATCCGACGGAGAAAGACAAGTCAGGCACGATGTTCAGCACCCCGTTGGCCGTGCGGAACGAGATGCTCAAGTTCCTCACTTCCAAAAGTGGCACTACTGTGCCCTGCATCGGGTGTCTCCCGATCTCCCCCGTTTGGTTATCGATATCCTGCATGCTGACGGCCTTAACTTGCTTAGCGGCGGGTTTGGGGCTGCTATAAAAACGTTTCAATTTAGTGACGTGAAGCGCTTCATGCTGTTAGGACCTGTGGATGCTGGCTCAGGAACTGCGTGGTCGGCGCAGAGCTCAGTACGGCCTCGTGACTGACGATCGCCCGCAGCATACCCAAGTTCGTCTCGACCCCCCTGATTTGGAACGCGCCCAGCGCGCGATGCATGCGAGCCGCGGCCGCTTGCCGCGATTGCCCCCAGGCGATGACCTTGGCAAGCAGCGGGTCATAGAAATGGGTGACCTGCATATTCTGGGAGTAGCCCGTTTCGACTCGCAAATCAGCGCTTTCCGGCGGCGGCACGAAGACTTCGAGACGACCGGTGGACGGCAGAAAGCGTTTGGCTGGCCGTTCCGCGTATACGCGGCACTCGATGGCGTGCCCCGCTGCTTTGATCGAGGCCTGAGGCACGGCTGCAAGCTTGCCCGCCGCCAGTTCTATCTGCATCGCGACCAGATCAAGGCCGGTGATCATCTCGGTAACGGGATGCTCGACCTGGATCCGGGTATTCATCTCGAGAAAGTAGAACGATCCTGTTTCGGTGTCGTACAAGAACTCCACGGTGCCAGCACCACGGTATTCTTGGTCACACGCCAGGGTCAGTGCCGCTGAGCGCATGGCCTGCAGCGTTTGTTGCGGCACATCGACCGCGGGTGCCTCTTCGATCACCTTCTGATAGCGGCGCTGAATCGAACAATCTCGCTCATACAGGTGAATCGCTTTCCCGTCGCCGTATCCGAATACCTGTACCTCGATATGCCGTGCACTCGGCACGAAGCGCTCAAGGTAAACGGCCGCATCGCCAAAATACTTGCTGGCTAGGTCGCGGGTGGCACGTATAGCAGCCAGGAGATCGTCTTCGCGCTCTACGACGCGCATGCCTATGCCACCGCCGCCGCCACTGGCCTTGACCAACACAGGCAATCCAAGCGACGTAGCAGCCTGGACAAGCGTGACATCCTCACATGCCGTTAAAGTGCGACCGGGGACTACTGGCACTCCAAGGCTGGCAGCCAATTCGCGTGCGCGCTGCTTGTTCCCCATGATGTCTATGCTTTGCGGCGTGGGCCCAATCCAGACCATGCCTGCGTGCTCCACGGCGCTGGCAAATTGCGCGTTTTCTGCTAGGAACCCGTAACCGGGATGCACTGCGTCGCACCCGGACGCGCGCGCAATGGCAAGAAGCGCGGTCTGGTTCAAGTAACCCTGTGCGGGTGACGCCGCCTCCAATGGATAGGCTTCGTCTGCCAAGCTGACGTGGGGCGCACCCTGATCTGGTTCGGTGTACACCGCCACGCTTTTCACATTGCAGCGGCGGCAAGCCCGGACGATACGGACCGCAATCTCGCCCCGATTGGCGACTAGCACCTTGCCAATCATGACTGGCTCAGCTCAATGAGCAACTGGCCTTCCTCCACCGTATCGCCAGCGGCCGCATGCACCGCACTGACACGGCCCGCGACGCTCGATTGCACCGGAATTTCCATCTTCATGGATTCCAGAACCATCAAGACGTCATCAACAGTAACGTTGTCACCGACAGTGACTTCCACGCGCAGCACTCGGGCATTGACTTCGGATTCGATTCTGGTCGTTGACACGCCATCTTCCTTGTTGGGCTGCTCGCTAAGACGACGCGAGCTTGACAATAAAATCGATTTTATTCTAGGATGGTTTTCATGGTGAGTCAATGCGAGTCGATGCAGGCTTACGATCATTCGACTTGTTTTCTGCCTTTTTTCTTCATCTGACTCGGGAGCAACATTGGACGCAGTCATCCTTTCCACGGCCCGCACACCCATAGCCAAAGCCTATCGTGGTGCATTCAATGACACGCATGGCGCCACGCTCGGCGCTCATGTCATCCGCCACGCGGTAGAACGCGCGAAAGTCGAACCGGCCGAGATCGCAGACGTCATAATGGGCTGCGCCCTGCCGGAAGGCGCTACCGGTGGCAACATCGCTCGCCATTCCCTGTTGCGTGCGGGCTTTGATCCTTCGATCCCCGGAGTGACCGTGAATCGCGCCTGCGGCTCTAGCCTGCAGGCCATTGCTTTTGCTGCGCAGCGAATACGCTCGGGCGAGAGCGACGTGCTAGTTGCCGGCGGCGTGGAATCAGTCAGCTTGGTACAGGATATCCGGAACGTCCACCGCTTTCGCGAACCATGGCTTGAAGCCAATCGTCCAGACCTGTATTGGGCGATGATTCAAACTGCCGACTACGTTGGCGAAAAGTACAAGGTAGGTCGCGATGAACAAGATCGCTTTGCCTTGGAAAGCCAACAACGCGCGGCTGCAGCTCAGACCAACAGACGTTTTGATGCTGAAATCGTTCCGATTACGACAGTGAAGGTGCTGCGCGACAAGCAAGGCAATATCCTTGGCAAGGAAGAGGTCACCCTGCAAAACGACGAAGGCGTACGGGCAAACACATCGCTTGAGTCGCTCGCCGCGCTCAAACCGGTCGGCAGTCCCACTGGAACGGTGACCGCAGGAAACGCGTGCCAGCTCTCCGACGGCGCATCGGCGTGCGTGGTAGCCAGCGACCGGTTTGCCCAACAACGCGGTATCACGCCTTTGGGCCGCTACCTGGGGTTCGAAGTGGCCGGATGCGAACCCGGAGAAATGGGAATCGGTCCGATCTTTGCCATTCCTCGCCTGCTGAAAAAGCAAGGCCTCACCGTAGACAATATTGATCTTTGGGAGCTGAACGAAGCGTTTGCGGTGCAGGCCGTGTACTGCCGAGACTTCCTCGGTATCCCCGGCGATCGATTAAATGTCAATGGCGGTGCCATTGCACTCGGCCATCCCTATGGGATGACAGGCGCCCGTCTCGTTGGACACGCCTTGCTGGAAGGCCGAAGGCGCAAGGCGAAATACGTGGTCGCCACGATGTGTATCAGCGGCGGGCAAGGAGCAGCTGGCTTGTTCGAGGTCATCCATGAGTGAGCCAGCACCACGCGACGAGCTGCACCTGCGCCGCCAAAAAGCGCTGCTAATGGGGGGACAACATAAGCTGGACGCGCGCCATGCCAAAGGTATGCTCAGTGCGCGCGAACGCATTGAGATCCTTCTTGATCCTAAGTCGTTCTTTGAGGTCGGGCTGCTCAACCATTCCGACATGCCAGGCATGGAGGAAAAGACGCCGGCTGACGGCAGGGTGTGTGGCTACGGCACGATCGATGGACGCCCGGTCGTTGTCAAGGCAGACGACCAAACTGTTCTAGCCGGTTCAGGGGCGCGCGTCGCGAGCCGCAAGTCGCACCAAGTCGCCATGATGGCACTCGAGAAAGGCTACCCCTTCATCAGCCTTGGTGAAGCGGGTGGCGCCCGCATACCGGATATTCAAGGCTCCGACGGCTTGAGTTCGTCTGGCCTAAAACTGGACATGGCGCTACGCGACCGCCGCGTACCCTGCGTGGCAACCGTCATGGGGGATTCGTTCGGATCTCCAGGATGGTATGCCGCGTTTTCGGACTTCGTCGTGCAAACGAAGGGCAGTTGCATGGCCGTGGTCAGTCCGCTCGTCCTGGAGGTCGCAACGGGAGAAAAGGTCAGCAAGGAAGAGTTGGGATCCTGGGAAGTCCATGCCCGCCATACTGGCCTAATAGACCGCTCCGCCGACGACGAACGAGAAGCTCTGGCGCTCGTGCGCGAATACCTCTCGTACATGCCGTCAAACAGTGATGAACTACCCCCTGTGCGGCCCTATGTCGAGGAAGCCGAGGCACGGCAGCATAAGCTTGCAAACATTCTGCCCTCATCAAGCCGCAGCGCCTACGATATGCGCAAGCTTTTGCGCATCATCGTCGACCACGAAACGATCTTCGAGCTCAAACCGGAATTTGACCGCAGCGTGATAACTTGTTTGGCACGCATAGACGGGCATGTCGTCGGCATTGTTGCCAACAACCCCATGTTCAATGCCGGCGCGATGGGCCCAAAGGGCTGCGCCAAGTGCACGAAGTTCATTGCGACCTGCGACTCCTTCCATATCCCCCTAATCTTCTTGCACGATACCCCTGGGTTCTTTGTAGGCAAGAACGCTGAGCACGCTGGCGTTGCAGGAAAAATTATCAATTTTTTCGAGGCGGTGGCTCATGCCACTGTGCCCAAGATTGCCCTGGTTATCCGCAAGTCGTACGGCATGGCCTACTACAACATGGGTGGCGGGCACATGAACATGGATTTCCAGTTCGCCTGGCCGACCGCAGACATCAGCTTCATGGCTCCTGAACTGGCCGCCGAAGTGATCCATGCGCGCGTACTGCGAGAAGCACCGGACCGCGAGGCCTTGAAGAGAAAAATCGTCTCGGAGATGCGTAGCCATAGTTCCCCATGGCGCGCGGCCGGACTGCACTATCTCACCGATGTCATCGATCCCGTTGAAACGCGCGCCGTACTCAAGCGCAGTCTTCAGATCGCCCGTGGCAAGCGGGGTGGTCGGTCCGAACGAAAGCTGGCCTCCTGGCCCACAAGCTTTTAGCCACGCTTTCTTTTAATTCACTACCCATCAAGGAAGGAGACAACCCCATGACAATCCATCCCACATGGCCTCGGAAGCTTCCACAACGCATCAGACAGCACACGAGCCGACTCGCTGGTATCGCCGCGCTAGTCCTGGCAGCTGCCATTGCTCTACCCACTTTTGCCGCAGCGGCTGCCCCTTCTGAATTGCGCATCGCATCCTTTCGGCACCCCACGACGCTGGATCCGTTGACCGGCAGTTCCGGCTATGACCATACTTTTCTGTATCCGGTCTATGACACGCTGATTGACTTGGACCCGGCCACGCTGGAGCTGAAACCCGGGCTGGCTGAGCGTTGGACATTTACCGACCCCAAGACGCTGGTCCTTGACCTTCGCGCCGGCGTAACGTTCCATGATGGCACTGCCTTCGATGCCGAAGCCGTCCGGCTGAACCTTGAACGCGCCCGCAACGGTGAACGCTCGAACGTAAAGGCTAACCTCAACACCATAGAGCGCATCGAAGTTTCTGGCCCGCTGCAAGTCACGCTGCACCTAAAGGAACCCGACATCACTTTACCGGGCGTGCTGACCGATCGCGCGGGCATGATGGTTTCGCCGCAAGCCCTAAAGGCTGGCGGCGCCACGAACCTTGATCGCAACCCCGTGGGTACCGGGCCGTGGAAGTTCGTTTCCTGGATTAGCAACGATTCCCTTACCTTCCAACGCAATGAGAGCTACTGGCGAAAGGATGCCGCTCGCGTCGATGTACTGAACTTCGTCTATGTCGCCGATGTCAACACAGGGCTGCGCTCGGTCATTGCAGGGCAGAACCACCTGGTCTATGGGCTTTCGCCGCAGCAGAAATCCGTCGTCGACCGGGCCAAGGGCATAGTCGCGGTCAGCGCCCCTACCCTGCAGGTGAACCAGTTTTTCCTGAACTACGGAAAGCCGCCGCTCAATGATGCCCGAGTGCGGCGTGCCGTGAACCTGGCCATAGACCGTGACCAATTCGCCAAAGTTACTTCGCTCGGACTAAGCGCTCCGGCATCCAGTCTCTTCCCCGTGGAGTACTGGGCGCATGACCCCGGCATCAAGTACGAGCGCAACGTAGAAAAAGCGCGGGAGCTTCTGAAAGAAGCAGGTTATCCGGACGGGGTCACGCTCTCTGCCGTGGGCTTGCCTGATCAGGCGTGGCAACAACGCCAAGAAGTGCTGATCAGCATGCTCGCCCTGGCGGGCATCAAGTTGAACGTCGTACGACTTGCACCGGCCGCTGGTTTGGCCCGCTTCTTTAAGGACCGCAATGACGACGTCTTCATCTCGCTCTGGACCGGCCGCGCGGACCCGTCAATGACGTTTGATGGGCTGTTTGCAGTCGAGGCGTTCTTCAACGCAGGTCATACGGACGTCACGGGCGGCACGCTCACTGCGGCCATGGCGCAGGCTCGTAGCATCGTTGATCGTAGCCAACGTATTGCTGCCCTAAACAAGGTACAGAAGATAGTCTACGACAACGATTTGTTTACGCCTCTGAACTTCGAAACTCAGCTGATTGCGCACACCGACAAGCTGGAGGGCTTTACGCCAAACCTGCTAGGCAAACCGCGATTCGAGGGAGTGGCCTTCAAGAAGTAAATAAGGACACGTGGCAAAAGGTGACCAACTTCCGCCGGATTCGAGCCGGAACGTGCAGCTGGGGGCTGTTCGCCATCTGGATCGGGATCAGCATGGCATTCCTGGTCTACGCCCAGGCCGTGCAATGGACGGGCTAGCACGCGCCTTGCCAGGCCCAGGTCCCGAGACACCGTCCTAATGAAAAAAGGCCGGACGGAATCCGTCCGGCCTTCCGGGCAGCAAGCCTGGACGCCTACGCCGCTGCCTGCTCCTGCCGCTTGGCGCGCAGCCGGCGCAGCAGTTGCGGGACGATGACCACCGCCACGGCGGCGATCCACAGTCCCACCGACACCGGGCTCGCGTACAGCACCGACAAATCGCCATTGGTGATGGACAGGGCCCGGCGCAGGTTTTGCTCCATCATGTCGCCCAGCACCACCCCCAGCACCAGGGGCGCCATGGGCACGCCGAACTTGCGCAGCAAGTAGCCCAAGGCGCCGATGCCGACGACCATCAGCAGGTCGAACGTGCCGGCGTTGATGGCGTACACCCCGATGTAGCTGATGCTGAGGATGCCGGGCACCATCAACCAGCCCGGCACGGACAACACTTTGGAAAACACCCGCACCATGGGCACGTTCATCAGGAAGAGCAGCACGTTGGCGATGAACAGCGACGCGATCAAGCCCCAGACCAAGTCGGGTTTGGTGTCGAACAGCGCCGGGCCCGGGGTGATGTTGTAGAGGGTCAGCGCCCCCATCATCACGGCGGTGGTGCCCGATCCCGGCACGCCCAGCGTCAGCATGGGCACGAAGGACCCGATGGCCGAGGCCGTGGCCGCCGACTCGGGTGCGACCAATCCGCGCATGTCGCCCTGGCCGAATTTGGCGTTGGGATCCTTGGCCTCGTTGATCCGCTTTTCTTGCGAATACGCCACGGCCGCGGCAACGCTCGCGCCGGCGCCAGGCAGCACGCCCACACCAAATCCCACCAGCGAACTGCGGCCGATGCTCGCGGCGGTGAATGCCAGCTCTTTCAGGTTGAACAGCTTGCGACCGCTGGATTTGACCTCGACGCTGTGGCCGGCGGCGACCTTCTCGAGCATTTCCAGCATTTCGGCCACGGCAAACAGGGCAATGACCACGACCACGAAGTCGATGCCATCGGCCAGGTGCACGGAGTCGAAGGTGTAGCGGTAGACGCCCGAGTTGGCGTCCACGCCGATCGTCGAAATCCCCAGGCCAATCATGGCGGCCAGGGTGCCCTTGATCGGCTGCTTGCCGAGCAGGCTGGTCAGGCAGCAAAACGCGAACACCATCAGCACGAAGTACTCGGCCGGCCCGAAGGCCAACGCCCACTTGGCCAGCAAGGGCGCGAGCAAGACGATGCCGATCACCGACACGATGGCGCCGACGAAGGCCGATGCGGCCGACAGCGACAGCGCGACGTTGGCCAGGCCCTGGCGCGCCAGCGGATAGCCGTCGAGCGTGGTCATGATGGCGCTGGCTTCACCTGGCACGTTGAGCAGGATGGAGGTGATGCGCCCGCCGTATTCCGCCCCGACATACACCGCTGCCAGCAGGATGAGCGCCGTCTCGGGCGGCAGGTTCATCGCGAAGGCGATGGGGATCAGCATGGCCACGCCGTTGATCGGCCCCAGCCCCGGCAACACGCCGACCATGGTCCCGATGAAGGAACCAATGGCTGCGACCAACAGGTTGGTCAGCGAGAACGCAACGCCAAAGCCGATGGACAGATGGTCGATGAGGCCGCTCATAGCAGGTCTCCCAACAGGCCGGCGGGCAGCACCACGTCCAGCACCTTATCGAACAGCACGTAGAAGAACACGCCCATGACCAGGCCGCCGACCGCGCACTTAAGCCAGCTGCCGCCGAACAGGCGGCCGACGAACATCGTCATCAATGCGGTGGCGATGAGAAAGCCCAGCCACTGGAACAAAAACGCGTAGGCTGCGGCCACCAGCACCATCATGGCGATGCGCGCATTGGCGCCGGGCGGATTCGGCTCGACGGGGTTACCCCCCTTGATCGCCAGGCGCAGCCCGCACAGGCCGATGACCAACGCGATCAGCATCGGAAAGGCGCGTGGCCCGACGGGTTCGTAGGCGAACGGCGCCTCGATGTCCCAGCCCGTCCAGGTCATGAGCGCGGCCAAGACCAGGGCAGCGATGCCCAAGGTTCGATCGTTCATGATCAGTATCCAAGAATTGGTAAGCCGCGCGGGCTTGGTACACATGCCCGGCAGCCCGGGGGACAGGGCGGCGTCACGCCGCCCCCTTGGCGTGCAGGCTTACTTCTTGATCAGCCCGAAGCTGTCGGCCAGCTCGTGGTAGATCTTGACGCGCTCCTTGACGTACGCGTCCAGTTCGGCGCCGGTCTTGTTGAAGGGGAACAGGCCCTGTTGCTCACGCAGCTTGGCATACTCGGGCGAGGACAAGGTCTTGTCGAAGGCATCGACCCAGAACTGGTAGGCCTCGTCGGAAACCTTCGGGCCCACGTAGAAGCCGCGGATGATGGGCCATTCGATGTCATAGCCCTGTTCCTTGGCCGTGGGCACGGAATTGAGCTTGCCCGGCAGGCGCTCGCTGTTGAAGACGGCCAGCACGCGGATGGGCGCGCCGCCTTCGAGCATGGTGAAGGCCTCGGCCGCATCGCCCATGTAGGCCTGGATGTGGCCGCCGCGCAGGGCCGTGACGGCCTCGCCGCCGCCCTCGAACGCCACGAAGCGCATCTTGCGGTAATCCACGCCGGCGGCCTTGGCCGTCAACGCAGCCTTCATCCAATCCTGGCTGCCCACGGTGCCGCCTGCACCCAGCACGATCTTGGTGGGATCCTGCTTGAACGCCTCCATCAGGCTTTTCAGGTCCTTGTACGGCGAATCGTCACGCACCACGGCCACGCCGTAGTCGGTGCCGATACCGGCCAGCCAACGCACGTCATCGGCGGTGTACCTGCCGAACTTGCCCTGCGCCAAGTTCAGCAGCGACCCGCCGGAGAAGGCGACGATGGTACCGGGCTCACCGGGCCGTTGGGCGACGATGTTGTTGTAGGCCACCGCGCCGATGCCGCCTGGCATGTAGACGATGCGCATGGGTTCCTTGAGCGCGCCGCTTTGCTTCAGGCCCTCGACGGCCAGGCGGCAGGTCAGGTCGAAGCCGCCTCCGGGCTGGGCCGGGGCAATGCATTCGGGACGACGCGGCTCTTCGGCGGCCTGGGCCGCTGCGCCCGCGAACAGCGCGCCAACGCCGATGGCCGCCGCCAGGCGGAACTTGAGAAAAGATGGCATCTCGGTCTCCGTGTAATTGCTTGTAGACGTTGTGATCGCACGCGGCCGGGAGCGAAGCAGCCCGTGCCACGGGTCAAGACGGTACCGAATGCAGCCTTTCCGGAACCTTTCAATGGGCGGCAATTTTGTGCCGCAGCGCAGCATCCGGGAAGGATTTAAGGGTAAACACCAATGCCGCGCGCATGCCGGTTTGGGATTCGCGGTTCTCCAGCACCAGCCGGCCGCCGTGGATTTCGACGATGGTGCCGACGATGGCCAGCCCCAGGCCCGCACCCGGCTTATTCTTGCCGGCCGCGCCGCGGCGAAACCGCACGCTGGCCCGGGCGATGTCTTCCGGCGACATGCCGGGCCCGCAGTCTTCGACGACGACCCGGGCCTCGCGCGTGCCGCCCTGCACGCGCACCGTCACTTGGCTGCCGGGCGCGGTGTAGCGGATGGCGTTATCGACCAGGTTGCTCAAGGCCTCGCGCAGCAGCCAGTCCACGCCCTTGATGCGGACCGCCCCGCCGGGCGCCTCCAGGCCCAGGTCGAGGTTGCGTGCCCGCGCCGCGGGCAACAGCGCGCGGATGACGCCTTCGGCCATCGCCGCCAGGTCGACTGGCTCCGGCACCAGGCCACCCTCGGCCAGCGATGCGTCCTTGGCGCGCGCCAGGGCGAGCATCTGGTTGGTGGTGCGCACCGCCCGGTCCAGGCCTTCCTGCATGGCCAGCAGAACGGCGCGGACCTCTTGCGGATCGGCCTCGCGCAAGGCATAGGCCGTCTGCGTACGCAGCACCGACAAGGGTGTGCGCAGCTGGTGCGAAGCGTCGTCCAGGAACTGCCTTTGCAGCCTGGCCTGGGTGGCGAATCGCGCCATGTGCAGATTGACGGCGTCGACCAGCGGGCTGACCTCGCGCGGAATATCCTGCGCCTGTACCGGACGCAGGTCATCGGCCGAGCGCCTTTCGACTTCCTGGCGCAGCCGCTCCAGCGGCCGCACGGCCTTGAACACGGTCCAGACCACCACCAGCACGACGATGGCAATGACCACGACGTCGCGCTCGACGGCGCGCACCAGCGCGCGCTGCAGGAAGTCCTGCCGGGACTCCAGCGTTTCGGCCACTTGCACGATGACGCGCCCGCCTGCATTGTCGTACAGCGGCGGATCCATCGGCCGGGCCAGCGCCGCCACCCTCAACGGCATGCCCTGGTATTCGGCGTAGAAGAACTGCGGCTGGCCGGAGACCAGCGGCTTGTCCGGCAACGGCAGGCCAGGGCTGCCGATCTCGGCCAACCCATCCTCGGTGGCTACCCGGTAATACACCTGGCCGTTGGCGGTCAGCTCGAAAAACTCGAGCATCAAGTAGGGCTGCTCCAAGGCCAGGCCGCCGCTTGCGGTGGATATGTTGTGGTCGATCGAGCGCAGCGCTCCCGATAGCGACCGGTCGTAAGCCAGGTCGACCTGCTGGCGCAGCTGAAAGTTGGACAGCCACAAAGCCGCCAGCATGATGCAGACCAACGCCGGCACCAGCCGCCACAGCAGCAGCGATTTCAGCGTACGCGGCTGCGCCGGCTTGGACCGTTTACGCAGCCTAGCGATCACCGACGGCCTCCAGGCTGTAGCCTATGCCGCGCAGGGTGACGATCTGTACGCCCGTGTCGGTCAGCTTCTTGCGCAGCCGGTGGACCAGGACCTCGATGGCTTCCAGGTTGACGTCCGAGTCATCGGTCTGGATGCGATCGAGGATTTGTTGCTTGTTCAAGGGTTCGCCGCTGCGCTGGATCAGCGCGCGCAGCACCGCGTGCTCGCGCGGAGACAGCTGCAGGGTCTGGCCCCGCACCGTAAACCGCTGCGCCGACGTGTCCAGCACCAGGTCGCCCAGTGCCAGGCGGGGATGCTCGCGGCCGCGGCTGCGGCGTATCAGCGCCGTCAGCCGGGCTTCCAGCTCCTCGAGTACGAAGGGCTTGGGCAGGAAATCGTCGGCGCCCTCGTGCAGGGTGCCGACCCGCTCTGCCAGCGAATCGCGCGCCGTCAGCACCAGCACCGGCGTGCGGTCATCGCGGGCGCGCATCTTGGACAGCAGGGTATGTCCATCCATGCCAGGCAGGCCCAGGTCGAGGATGACCGCATCGAACTCTTCCATCGCGAGCCGGCGCTCGGCCAACACCCCATCGTCGGCCCACTCCACCACGAAGCCGGCATGGCGCGCCAGGCTGCGCGACAGCCACCTGGCGAGCTCGGCTTCGTCTTCTATGAGCAGGATACGCATGGCGGCAATGTTGGCATCGATGCGACGAAGGCCGGCCCGCGGGTCGGGCATCTTCGTCGGCCGACGCGACTACGTCAACGGCGGCGCGACAGCAGGAAACGGCCTGCGAAAGGCCGTAGCGATTGTAATCCCGCCTGGCCTGCGCAGGCGCCATTGCCGCCCAGCACAACCCAGCTGCACAGCCACCGGTCGGGCACCGGGATCACCGCCATCCCTTGCGCCACGCGGTCAGCACTCATCGCGCCGCACCATCGCAGGGGGTATCCGGCGGATGCGCAAGAACCGGTATCCGCTTCCTGTAGCGCTTAGACGCGAGGCTTGGGGACAGAGGGGAAGGGCTCGCGCTCGGCATGTACCTGCGTCCAGACATCGGCCAAGTCGATGGCACGGTAGAACCGGACGCCGGGTAGCGACTTCAAGTTGCGCAGGAAGGCGGCAAGCCGATGCACTTGCGGCAAGCGGACCGTGCCGATATCCCCGCGCGTATGCAGCGTAAGATTGACGTACCCGCCCGCCCGATACTGGGCGTCGGCCTCTTCCTCCCATGCCTTGAACACCCGTTCATGGGTATGGCGATGGGCATAAAAGGGTGCGTCGCTCAGGTAATCGCAGACGGGCAACTCCACCAACGTCAGCCCGTCTGAATTGGCCATCACATAGGGATTGTCGTCGTCCTTGAACGAGCTGTCATAGCGATAGCCTGCCGCGGCGAGGGCAGGCAAGGTACTTTCATCCAGTAGGCCGTTCATGGCTCGCCAGCCGCGCGGCGTGACCCCGGCCAGCCGCATAATTGCCTCCCGGTCCGTAGCAAGGCTGTCGATCCGGGCCGGGCTGGCAGGGTCGGTGCAAACCTGGCCGCGCACCGCGATTTCATGGTCGCCGTCGCGCATGCCTGCCAACAGCTCGGGGTGCCGCTCAAGGTCACCTGGCGCCACGAAGAAGGTCGCTCGAATGTCCAGCTCGGCGAACACAGCGAATAACCGCCATATGCCCTCGCGCGCGCCATATCGTCCGTAGGAATAGCGCCCGAACAGGCCCGCGCGGCCTGCGTTGGCCTGGTCTATGGATTCGACGTCGACGTTGACACCGACCACTATCGGACAACGCGCCAGTTGCATGGTGTCGCTCATACCCTCACCTCGTCGAAACTGTCCGCCGATGCCGCGACCCAGGCTTGCACTTCGCTGAGCGTGGCGAAACGTACATCGGTATGCCGCCTGATGTGGCGCAACACATTGGCAATGGCAGCGACACGACGCGGCGTACCGCACCCCCAGCCTGCGCGCGGATGCACTGTCAGCATGAAAAAACCACCCTCGGCGTAACGTGCGTCGAACTCGCTGATCCACTGTCGTTCGACTTCGGAAACGGGCGTCATCGAAAAATTGAAGAAAGGAAAATCGTCCAGGCTGATGGTATTGTTTGGGATTTCGACCATCGTGCGTCCCTGGCCCAAGTCGAGGATGTACGGCGTATCGGCATCCTTGTCGCTGCTGCAATACCGATACCCCAGTTCGTACAAGACCGGCAGTGTTACGGCCGTCTTCTGGCCAGACGGCGAACGCCAACCTCGTGGCGCCTTGCCCAGCAAGTCGCTCAGGATCTCGTGGGTTAACCGCAACCGCCGGCCTTCCTCATCCGGTTCAAGCAACATGCCTTCGTGCAGATAGCCATGCGCGCCAACCTCATGGCCGGCCGCGTTAATGCGTTTGACAACCTCCGGTGCGGACTCGGCGTCGTAGCCCGGCACGAAGAACGTTGCAGGGATGCCCAGCTCTTCAAGCATGGCCAGGTGACGGTCGACTCCCCGCCGGGCGGAATAGCGCCCTGCGGAATTGCCTCCCAAGGGCAACATGCCCTTGCCGACTTCGTTGCTCATGCCATCGAAATCGATGGTATACGCGACGAGGCACCGAGCGCCGTCTGGCCATGCCGGGCGGCTGGACTGGGCGAGAGAGGGCGAAACGTGCCTGCTGCGTGTGACAACGGGATAATTCGCTGACATGTTGGTTCCTACCAGTATCAGTCGGCAAAGCCGTAAACCGTGAATGGCGCCCCCAATGCCGGCAAAGGCACGATCTCCATGCGGCCATGCGCCGGCGTCATCACGACGGTGGCCACGGTGGCGCTGAGATTGCTCGCCAGGTTTAGCCTAGGTGGCCGACAGACCGACCAGGGCTTGGCGAAATCATCCAGCAGTGCCGCCTTGACGTCGTCGATGCCAACGCGATCTCCTCGCGACAATAGGAGGTCGCGCACGCGCACATCGCGGTACAGCGTATCCGGCGTGGACAGGATGCCGGTGTCTTTCAGCTTGGTCAGGGCAACTGGACTTACCCAGTGGTTGGCATGGACCAGTAGGCCACTCTCAGGTTGCAAGGGAAACGTCTCGTCCGGCGCACATTCGAAATTCAGGGCGACTCCCCCAGCGTGGCTGACAATCATGTTGTTTGAACCCGATTTGGCCGTGGCATAGACGGCGCGATAGGCCAGCGCCAGGTGTTCCTGTTCCAGGACTTTTCGCCTGATCAGGGGCAGCGGTACTCCAATGCGCTTGAAATCCTGGTCCGATTCCAGGAAATTGGCCGTCAGGCCGATACCGGCGTCGTTCATCCCGGAACGGGCCAGCCCGCCCGCCTCCGTGAAAGTGAGGATGTCCGGCCCGTCGTCGCGGCGAATGCGCAGCACGACGGAGGTTTCCGCGCATTCCAACTTCCAGTCCCAGTTTTGGGCGTGAATGAGCGTGCCATCCAGACTTCTCTGTGGCAGCACCACCAGCCCCGTGCAGCCGTCCTCCTCGTCCAGGCGCATGGTCTCGCGCAACTTGGGCGATGCCGCCAGCTTGAGAATTTCGGTGCGGGCGTTAAGTAGCATCACGTCCACGAACGAGATGTCCGCCCCCTGTGCGATACCACGCATTTCCTCAACGTATGTGGCGTCGAATTTCTCGATTACGGGCAAGTAGTCGTTGACGACTTTCTCCAAAGCAGCACGGGTCAAAGACAATCGCTCCAACTGCTCCGTGTAGTGACCAGCCCCGAGGTGGATACGTTCGGCTGCCTGGCGTCCATACTGGCGGCCCCGCTCGGCAGGCGGGCCAGACACCTCAATCAGCGGGAAAGCCTGTGGCGTGACGGTTAGTTCAGTCATGTATGTCTTGGGTTGGTTGCAGGGCAGGCGAGGCGGCGGGCTGCGCCGTTAAATGACGCCCGCCTTGCGCAGCAGCTCGCCGGACTCGCGGTACACGGCATGGGCATATGCCTCGAACTCGGCGCTGTTGCGATACCACTCCGGTTGGTTCAAGGTATCGAGTACCGCCTGCACCTCCGGTGTGCGCATGGCCTTGAGCAGGGAGTCGTGCAGTATCTTCGTCACCGCAGGATCGATGCCGGCCGGGCCAAGCAACCCCATTGGCGAGCTCAGTTCCAGGTCGTAACCCTGCTCTTTGGCCGTGGGAACATCGGGCCAGGCCTTGAAGCGCACGTTTCCGAGCGCTGCCAGCAGCCTCATCTTGCCGGCGCGGATAAAGGGCACATAGGTGCCGACGGAATCGATAACAATGTTGACGTGGCCGCCCAACAAAGCTGGCGCCATGTCGGATCCGCTCTTGTAGGGTACGTGTTCGAGCTTGACGCCGAGCTCCTTCTCCTTGGCGCGCAACACCACCGGGGCCAGGGTAGTGGGATCGCCGGCGGCATACTGGGTCCCCGGATGTCGCTTGGCATCTTCCATGAAATCGGCGAACGTGCGATACGGCGAGTCCGCGCGTACCACGGCACAGAACTCCAAGCTGGTCATGCCGATGATGTAAGTAAAGTCAGTCAGCGGCGAAAAGCCGATCTGCGGCTGCAGCCAAGGCGCGCGAAAGGTGGAACCGCTGGTCATGGCGAGCGTATAGCCATCCGGCTTGGCCCTTGCGGCCAGTCCTGATGCCAAGGCCCCACCCGCGCCCGGTTTGTTGTCGATGATGACCTGCTGGCCGATTATCTCGGCCAGCTTCGGCCCCACCGCGCGCATGTACTGGTCCACGGTCCCGCCCGCGCCGAAAGGGCAGATCAAGGTAATGGGCCGCATTGGAAACCCGGCTGCGCTCGCCTGGGGCAAACCGACAAGGCCGGCCGTGCCCAGTGCTGCCATGACGCCCAGGGCCCTGCGGCGGGGGAAATTGCACGACATGTTCCAACTCCTTCGAAACGTTGCGCCGCGGTGAATTCAGCTGGCCTTGACCTTGCCCGCTTTGACCAACTTCCCCCACTTTTCGGATTCCGTGGCGATGAACCGCGCCATTTCCTCAGGCTCGGTGTATTGCACCTCCAGGCCCGTTGCCTTCAGATTGTCGAAGGCATCCGATGCGATGGTTTTTTTCATGGCGGCGCTAAGCTGGCGCAGCATGGGCTCGGGCGTGCCGGCAGGCGCCATGACCCCACCCCAGCCGATGGCCACGATGGATGGGAAACCGCTTTCGGCGATGGTCGGCACATCGGGCAGCACCGGCGAGCGTTGCGCACCTGTCGTCGCCAGCGGGATTACCTTCCCGGCCCGGATATGCGCCAACTGGTTGACCACCGTGTCCATAAGCACGGGATATTGGCCGCCCAGGAAATCAGCCACCGCTGCCGGCGCACTGCGGTATGGCACGCCAGGAAGATCCAGGCCCGCCTCGCTCTTGAGCAGCTCCATGGCCAGGTGACTGGAGCTGCCGTTGGCAGTGATGCCATAGAACTCCTTGCCGGGATTCGCTCGTATGTGCTTGACGAAGCTGACGAAATCCTTCACCGGATAATCGGGCCGCACGACCAGGACATTGTTGTACTTGCATGCCAGCGAAACGGGCACGAAATCCTTGACTGGGTCGTACGGCAGGTCCGGGTACAGGAATTGGTTGACGGTATGCGTGCCCGTGATGGCGAATAGCAACGTATAGCCGTCCGGCGTGGCTTTGGCCACATACTGCGCAGCGATGGCGCCCGCCGCGCCAGGCATGTTCTTGACGACGACGTTGGCAGGAATGTGTTCGGCCAGCCCCTTGGCTACGACCCGGGCCACCACGTCGGTACCGGCCCCAGGCCCCCCCGGCACCACAAACTCGATCGGACGGGATCCAGAATAGCCGCCTCCGGCGGCGAAGGCGTCGCGCAGGTTCCCGGCCAGCGCAGGCGCAAGGCCGGCGGCCAGCAGCAGCCGCCGGCGGCCTGCAGAAGGCTTGATCGAATGCTCGCCAGTTGTTTTCACAATCATGCTATTTCCCCCTGTCGTTGGGCAAAACCGGCTTGTCAGGTCCGGAAGATCCGGTAATGTGGCCCATCTTGCTAAGAAAGTAAAACTAGAATAGCTTTGAATTCAGTAAATAAATTCTTTATATTGATGCGGGCCGGCCATGAGCAGCATTCGCTATTTCCGAACCTTTATCGCGGTTGCGCGACACGGCTCTTTCGCCGCGGCCTCCGAGCACGTATCGCTAACGCCGGCAGCGGTCGGCCTGCAAATACAAGCGCTGGAAAACGACCTGGGATTCCTTCTGTTCGACCGCATGGGCCGCAGCATCATGCTGAACCGGCGCGGCCATGCGTTGCTGCCGATGGCGCATCAACTAATCGCCTTGTACGATCGCATGCGCACGCAGGACCCGGAGCAGATCGAGCCCGTCGGTTCGATCTCCGTGGCTACCATCGCCACCGCCATGCAAGTGGTCGTCCGGGCCGTGCTGTCCATGCGCCAAGCGTATCCGCGCCTGGAGACGAAACCTGACATTAGCTATTCGGGCGATCTCGTCTCGCGCGTCAAAGAAGGCGAGATCGATGCCGCCATCTCGGTCAGAGGCCCGCACCGGTTGCCGGCAGGGGTACTCTGGACGCCGCTATACACGGAACCACTGGTATTCCTATGCAGCAAACGCCTGGCTGGCAAAGGTTGCATGCAAGACCTGCTGGAAAAGCGCGTCTTTTTGCGCGTAGCGCGCACGACAACGACCGGCGTACTCATCGACGAGCTGATACGCCGGCACCACCTGAAGCCGGTGGAATTCCTGGAAATGACCACCATGCGCACGATCGCCGACCTGGTCAAGGATGACCTGGGGGTGGCGATCCTGCCCATCCCCATCGCGTCCAATTGGACACGCGACCCGGGCCTGCACGTGATCCGCTTCGACGACCCCAAAGCCACGCGCACGGTCGGGCTGTTCGAGAACGAGAGCCGGACGTTTCTGACCAGCATATTGCGGGAGCATTTGCTGGCGCAGATCCGAAAAGGGGGATTCGGCGACTAGCGCCCCCTATACCAACACCCTCTCAATCCCCCCCGCATTGGCTTGCCGGACATAGTCCTGCATCCAATCGGGGCCCAGGATGTGGCGGGCCATTTCGACCACGATGTAGTCCGCCTGGGCGCCGGTGTCCTGCTGATAGCGTGACAGCCCTTGCAGGCAGGACGGGCAGGACGTCAGCACCTTGACCTTGCCGTCGTAGCCGTCGCCGCGCACGGCGCTCATGCCCTTGGCCAGTTCTTCCTGCTTGCGGAAGCGCACCTGGGTGGAGATGTCGGGCCGTGTGACGGCCAGCGTGCCCGATTCGCCGCAGCAGCGGTCGGACTTTATCGCGCCCTCGCCCACCAGCGAGCGCACGGTCTTCATCGGATCCTGCAGCTTCATCGGGGTGTGGCAGGGGTCGTGGTACATGTAGCGCACGCCCTGCACGCCGTCGAGCTTGATGCCTTTCTCGAGCAGGAATTCGTGGATGTCGATCAGCCGGCAGCCGGGGAAGATCTTGTCGAATTCGTATCCGGCAAGTTGGTCGTAGCAGGTGCCGCAGCTGACCACCACGGTCTTGATGTCCAGGTAGTTCAGCGTGTTGGCCACGCGGTGAAAGAGCACCCGGTTATCCGTGATGATTTTCTCGGCCTTGTCGGTCATGCCGTTGCCGCGCTGCGGATAGCCGCAGCATAGGTAGCCGGGCGGCAGCACGGTTTGCACGCCGGCGTGCCAAAGCATGGCCTGCGTGGCCAGCCCCACCTGCGAGAACAGGCGCTCCGATCCGCAGCCGGGAAAGTAGAAGACGGCCTCGCTGTCGACGGTGGTCGTCTGGGGGTTGCGGATGATGGGAACGTAGTTGGGGTCTTCGATGTCGAGCAGCTTGCGCGCGCTTTGCTTGGGCAGGCCGCCAGGCATCTTCTTGTTGACGAAGTGGATGACCTGCTCGCGGATGGGCGGCTTGCCCACGGTGGCCGGCGGCGCCTCGGTTTGCTTGCGCGCGACCTTGGCCAGCAGGTCGCTGGCCATGCGCTGCACCTTGTAGCCCACGCCGACCATGGCCGCGCGCGTGGCGTTGATGGTGGCCGGGTCCTTGGCGTTGAGGAAGAACATGGCCGCGGCGGTGCCAGGGTTGAAGGACTTCTTGCCCATGCGGCGCAGCAGCGCACGCATATTCATGGACACGTCGCCAAAGTCGATGTCCACCGGGCAGGGCGTGTAGCACTTGTGGCAGACGGTGCAGTGGTCGGCGACGTCCTCGAATTCCTCCCAGTGCTTGAGGCTGACGCCGCGGCGGGTCTGCTCCTCGTACAGGAAGGCCTCGATCAGCAGCGAGGTGGCCAGGATCTTGTTGCGCGGCGAGTACAGCAGGTTGGCGCGCGGCACGTGCGTGGCGCACACCGGCTTGCACTTGCCGCAGCGCAGGCAATCCTTGATGGAGTGCGAGATCGAACCGATGTCGCTTTGCTGCATGATGAGCGACTCGTAGCCCATCAGGTTGAAGCTGGGCGTCCAGGCGCGGCGCAGGTCGGCGCCGGGCATCAGCTTGCCAGCGTTGAAGCGGTTGTGCGGGTCGACGCGCCGCTTGTATGCCTGGAAGGGGGCCAGCTCCTGTTCGGTCAGGAACTCGTACTTGGTCAGGCCGATGCCGTGCTCGCCGGAGATGACGCCATCCAAGTCGCGCGCGATTTGCATGATGCGCGCCACGGCCTGGTTGGCCTCCTGCAGCATTTCGTAGTCGTCGGAGTTGACCGGGATGTTGGTGTGCACGTTGCCGTCGCCGGCGTGCATGTGCAGCGCGACGAACACCCGACTCTTGAGCACGCGGTCATGGATGGCCTGCATCTCGGCCAGCACGGGCGCGCAGTCCGCGCCCGCGAACAGGCGCTCCATATGCGCACGAATCTCGGCCTTCCAGGACACGCGCACGGTGCGGTCCTGCACCACGTCGAACACGCGCGCCTGGGGCTGCGCGGCGACGCGCTCGCGCAGCGCCGGCAGGACCGCGTCCATGCCAAGCTGCGCCAGCTCGGGCAGCGCCTGGGCCAGCGGCATGTCCAGGTTGTCCAGCAGCCACTGCCAGCGCCTGCGCACCTCGCCCAGCAGTTCGACCGCCTGGCGGGTGCGGTGGCTCAGCAGCTCTTCTCGCGAGACGGCCTCGGGATCGGACGGGTCCGGCTTGGCCACGGGCAGATCCCCGGCCAGGAAGGCATCGAGCGCATCCACCAGCTTGAGCTTGTTGCGCGTGGACAGCTCGATGTTGATCCGCTCGATCGCATCGGTGTAGTCGCCCATGCGCGCAAGCGGGATCACCACGTCCTCGTTGATCTTGAAGGCGTTGGTGTGGCGCGAGATGGCCGCGGTGCGCGAGCGGTCGAGCCAGAACTTCTTGCGCGCCTCGGCACTGACGGCAATGAAGCCCTCGCCGTGCCGGGTGTTGGCCAGGCGCACGACCTCGCTGGCCGCGGCGGCGACCGCCTGCTCGTCGTCGCCGACGATATCGCCGATCAGCACCATCTTGGGCAGGGTGCCCCGCTTGCTCTTGGTGGCGTAGCCGACTGCACGCAGGTAGCGCTCGTCCAAGTGCTCCAGCCCCGCCAGGATGGCGCCGCGCTGGCGGCCTTCACCGTCTAGGTACTGCTTGATCTCGACGATGGACGGGATGGCGTCGCGCGCCTGGCCGAAGAACTCCAGGCACACGGTGCGGGTATGGCGCGGCATGCGGTGCAGCACCCAGCGCGCGGAGGTGATCAGTCCGTCGCAGCCTTCCTTCTGCACGCCTGGCAGGCCGGCCAGGAACTTGTCGGTGACGTCCTTGCCCAGGCCTTCCTTGCGAAAGCGCCGGCCTTCGATTTCCAGGATTTCGCTGCGCAGCAGGCGCTCGCCCGGCGCGGCCGCGCCGTCGAACCACTTCAGTTCGAACCGGGCGACGTCGACATCATGGATCTTGCCCAGGTTGTGGCCCAGGCGCGTGACCTCGAGCCAATTACCGTCGGGGTCGACCATGCGCCACCAGGCCAGGTTGTCCAGCGCCGTGCCCCACAGCACGGCCTTTTTGCCGCCAGCGTTCATGGCGATGTTGCCGCCTACGCAGGAGGCTTCGGCCGAGGTCGGGTCCACCGCGAAGACGTAGCCGGCGCGCTCGGCGGCTTCGGCCACGCGCTTGGTGACCACGCCCGCGCCAGCCAGCACGCTGGCCACCGGCTGCTCGACCCCGGGCAGGGGACAGGTTTCCACCGGGCCGAGCGTATCGAGCTTTTCGGTATTGATGACGGCCGACTTCCAGGTCAGCGGGATGGCGCCGCCGGTGTAGCCGGTGCCGCCGCCACGCGGCACGATGGTCAACCCAAGTTCGATGCAGCCCCGCACCAGCGGGGCGATCTCGGCTTCGCTATCGGGCGTGAGCACGACGAAGGGATATTCCACGCGCCAGTCGGTGGCGTCGGTGACGTGCGAGACGCGCGACAGCCCGTCGAACTTGATGTTGTCGCGCGCGGTATAGCGGCCCAGGACCTTTTGCACCTGCTTGCGCAGGCTGATCGTTTGGGCGAATTCGTCCTCGAAGGCGGCGATCGCCGCCCGCGCCCGGTCAAGCAAGGCGACCACCTTGGCATCGCGCTCGGAATCGTCGGGCTCGCGGCGGCGGTCGATTTCGCGCACCCGATGGTGCAGCGCCTCGATCAGCAGCTTGCGCCGCTTGGGGTTGTCCAGCAGGTCGTCCTGCAGATAGGGATTGCGCCGGACCACCCAGATGTCGCCCAGCACTTCATAGAGCATGCGCGCCGAGCGCCCGGTGCGCCGCTCCCCCCGCAAATCCGACAGCAGCTGCCAGGCGTCCTCGCCCAGCAGGCGGGCCACGATCTCACGGTCGGACAGCGAGGTGTAGTTGTAGGGGATTTCGCGCAGGCGGGCGCCGGCAGCAGCCGGCAGGGCGTCTTTGAGCAACTGGGCGGGAATCGGGGCGTTCATGGCTGAAGAATTGGCCCTTAAAGACACATTTTAAGGCATCGGCCGCACCGGCCCGGCTACCAACCGCTGGCCGCCCAGAGAAGGAAGGCGGTCATGAATAGGTAGCGCCCGAACTTGCCGATGGCCATGTACAGCATGCAAGGCCAGAAGCGCAGGCGCAGCCAGCCAGCCACGGCGCAAAGCGGATCGCCGACCACCGGCAGCCAGGACAGCAGCAGCGCGCTGGGGCCTAGCTTGTGCAGCCACTGGCGGGCCTTGACGTGCCAGCGGCCATGCATGCCGCGACCCTTGGCCTCGTCGTCATGATCCAGGTGCGGGTGCTTTTCCTTCCAGCGCTCGAAGGCTTTCCATGCGCCCAGCCCCATGGCGTAGCTGATCGCCCCGCCCGCGGTGTTGCCCACCGTGGCCACCAGCACCGCCGGCCAAAACATGTCCGGCGACAGCTTGACGTAGGCGAACACGGCGGGCTCGGAGCCCATGGGCAGCAATGTGGCCGATACCAGGCTGACCAGGAATACAGCCGGCAGGCCGACTTCGGGCAGGGCAAAGGCCTCGAGCAGCCAATGCACCGCGCGGTACAAGGCTTGTTCCATAACCGGGGACGGGAGCGAGAGCGCTGCAGTTTAGCCGGATCGGGTCGGCCCTGCTGGGAGGCGATGCCCACGCAGCGTTGCGGCCCGACTGACGCCAAAGGGATCAGGCCGGCGCTGCGCCGTCCAGGTCAGCCGGCACGTCCACGTCGCGCAATACATCGTCGCCAGCCGCCTCCAGCCACGCCACGTCCGCCGCGCGCCGGCGCAACAGCGGCGCGGCGCCCTGGCCGTCGTCCAGCGCCAGCAAATCCGCCCGCAGCGTCGCGGCAAACCCCACCGGATGGCCGGGCCGCCCCGCATGGCGCGGGCGCGCCATGACGGCGCCCGCCCGTAGCGCATTGGCCACCGACGCGACAGACGCCGGCTGCAGGAACGGCATGTCGCCCAGCGCAACGACCCAGCCGACAGTGGGGCAGCTGGCCGCCACCCCGTGCTTGAGCGTCGCTCCCATGCCCAGCGCCGCCCGCGGGCAGTCCAGCACGTCCAGCGGCAACCCCTGCAGCGCCGCACGCACCTGCGGCGCGCGCTCGCCGGCGATGACCAGCAGCCGGTCGACCGCCGGCAGCAGGGCCTGGCAGGCCGCGCGCACGACGGGACGGCCGTCGGGCAGCGGCTGGACGAGCTTGTACCGGGCGCCGGCGGGATCGAAGCGCACCCCGGCGCCGGCAGCCAGCATGATGCCGACGATGGCGCCGGGCCCCTGCCCGCCCGGCGCGCCGCCGTGCGCTGTGGTACTCTGGCCCGCGCCCTCGGCGCCCGTGGCCGAGTCTTTTTCCCGCCTGCTGTAAATGTCCACCGACTATCTCAAACGCATCCTGACGTCGAAAGTCTACGACGTCGCCGTCGAATCGCCCCTGGAAGCCGCTCCCCTGCTTTCGGCGCGCACGGGCAACAATTTCCTGCTCAAGCGCGAGGATACGCAAGCGGTGTTCAGCTTCAAGCTGCGCGGGGCCTACAACAAGATGGCCAACCTGCCGGCCGCGGCCCGCGCGCGCGGGGTGATCGCCGCCTCGGCCGGCAACCACGCGCAAGGCGTGGCCCTCGCGGCCAAGCGACTGGGTTGCCGCGCCGTGATCGTGATGCCAGTGACCACGCCGCAGGTCAAGATCGATGCGGTGCGCGCGCTGGGCGGCGAAGTGGTGCTGGCCGGCGACAGTTTCAGCGACGCCAACGCGCACGCCAAGGAACTTGAAAAGAAGCACAAGCTCACTTTCGTCCATCCGTTCGACGACCCGGACGTGATCGCCGGCCAAGGCACGGTCGGCATGGAGATCCTGCGCCAGCACCCCGGCCCCATCGACGCCGTGTTCGTGGCCATCGGCGGCGGCGGGCTGATCGCCGGCGTGGCCGCCTACATCAAGCAACTACGCCCCGAGATCAAAATCATCGGCGTGCAGACCGAGGATTCCGACGCCATGGTGCGCAGCGTGCGCGCGGGCCGTCGCGTACAGCTGCCCGACGTCGGGCTGTTCTCCGACGGCACGGCCGTCAAGCTGGTGGGCGAGGAAACCTTCCGGCTGGTGCGCCGCTACGTCGACGATTTCGTGGTGGTCGACACCGATGCCATCTGCGCGGCGATCAAGGACGTATTCCAGGACACGCGCAGCGTGCTGGAGCCCGCCGGCGCGCTCGCGGTGGCCGGCGCCAAGCGCTACCTGCTCGAGCAGAAGTGGAAGAACAAGACCGTGGTGGCGATCGCCTGCGGCGCCAACATGAACTTCGACCGCTTGCGCTTCGTGGCCGAGCGCGCCGAGGTCGGCGAAGCGCGCGAAGCCATCTTTGCCGTGACCATGCCCGAGCAGCGCGGCAGCTTCCGCCGCTTTTGCGAACTGCTCAATGGCCGCAGCGTCACCGAATTCAATTACCGCATCTCCGATGCCGACGTGGCCCACGTTTTCGTCGGCCTGCAGGTATCCAGTCCGTCGGAGCCGGCGCGCCTGGCCGCGACCTTCCGCCGTCACGGCTTCGAGACGCTGGACCTGACCCACGACGAGATGGCCAAGACCCACCTGCGCCACATGGTGGGGGGACGATCGCCGCTGGCGCAAAACGAACTGCTCTACCGCTTCCAGTTTCCGGAGCGTCCCGGCGCGCTGGCGCGCTTTTTGAGCGTCATGAACCCCAACTGGAACATCAGCCTGTTCCACTACCGCAACCAGGGTGCGGACTACGGGCGCATCCTGGTCGGCATCCAGGTCCCGCCGGCGGACAAGAAGCTGTTCAAGGCTTTCCTGTCCGAAATCGGCTATCCGTACTGGAACGAGACGGATAACCCCGCCTACAAGCTGTTCCTCTGAACGGGCCGCCGCACGCGCGGCGGGCCCCTCCCCCTTGCCGTGAATCAGCGCCTGCTGCCGCCTTCCCGGCGGCGGCAGGCCCACGGCGCGTTCCCCTGCCGAAATGGAACTTCCCCGCCGGATCTGCCACTGACGGGCGTATCCGGGCGGGCAGCAGCCGCCCATGACCGGGATGGGGATATCACATGGATAAACGCGCATTGGCCAGCCGCCTGCTGGCCGACCTAGGCAACACGCTCACAGTGGGACCGCTGGCCTTGGACGAGGCCACCCACAGCTGCGTGCTGCTGTTCGACGGCGACTTGGTCGTCAATATCGAATACGACGACCCGCAAGGACGGTTGGTGCTGTCTTCCTACCTGGACGAGCTGCCGCGCGAGAATGCCGAACCTCTCCTGCGCGAGCTCCTGGCCGCCAACCTGTACTGGCACCGCACGCGCGGGGCCACCCTGTGCCTGGAAGAAGGCACCAACGGCATCCTGCTGACGTATTCGCACAGCGTGACCGAACTCGATTCGGCGTCCTTCGAAACGGTCGTCGAAAACTTCGTCAACCAGGCCGAGCGCTGGACCCGCCGCATCGGCCAGACCAAGCAAGCCGCCGCCGACGGCGGCAACCGCTCCGACGGCGCTGCGCCGGCCGTCGCCCCAACGAACTTCGCCTAACGGCACGGGAGTCGACGCCATGACCATCGACGCGTTCAACCGGATCCTGAACCAGCCCAACCTGGACCTGGACAAGGTGCTGCACCAGGATGGCGGCAACGGCATCACGCTGCGCGAACCCCTGAACCCGCCCAGCGCATGGACCAAGTTCAAGGCGGCACTGTCGAACGTGCCGCTGTTGGGCAGGCTGGGCGCGTTGCAGCAGGCCCGCCAGGAGGTCGAGTCGTATCCGGTCCGGCTCGGGCAATACCAGGCCAGCAACCGACAGATCCTGGCCGGCTTCGTGGCCGACCTGCGGCAGACCTACGGCGACCATATCGCCGACATGGCGGTGCGCGACCTGAACCTGCGAGACGGCGCGCCGCTGACCGCGCGTACCGTGTCCCAGGCCCTGCAAAACGTTGGGCGCATGCAGCAGCAGTACCGCGCGATGAACAACATGGACATCACGCGCTTCCTGGAAAGCCCGCTGGCCGGTGGCACGCGGTTGCCAGGCGAAACCGACATGAACGGCGTGTTCCTGGACCGCGGCATGGCGCTCAACGGCAAGTCGTCGTGGCAGGATGCCCTGGGAGACGGCGCTGCCCGCTTCATCACCCAGTACGTCATGCAGTGCTGCAGCGAACTGCCCGAGCATTCACAAGGCAGGCTGGACAATGCCCGCATCGCTGAGTTTGCCAACAAGGCGCTGGACCTGTACGAGGAACTGCTCGCCGCGCCTGGCATGACGCCCGAGAAGGTGTCGCACCATTTGAACCGCGTCGCCGACGCCAACCGGGGCAAAGCAGTCGAAGCAAAGGCGTACGAAGCCCGCGCCCGCGAGTTCGTCATCGTCGACCGGATGGAACACTGGCTCGACCGCAGCAACCCTGATTCCATGCTGCGCAGCATCGCCCGCGAGGTCGCCGGGCAAATGGGGGTGCCGGAACCACCCGACGGAGTACTGAAGTCGATCTCGCGCAACATGGTCGAGCAACTGAGCTATCGGACCGAGGCCATGCCAAAGGAGTTCGGCTGCAGCGCAGATGCCAGCGCCATCATCAACGCACTCGAGCCGCGCCTGCAGCAGCACGTGCGCGCCGCGGTCCAGGAGCACCTGCAAGCGGTGCAGCTGATCGGGCAATCGACGGTGCTAGGCCAGGCCGGCAAGGACCGGTTGCTGCAAATCGCGTCGACGCGCCGCATCGACACCGTCCAGGTGCGCGAATACGAACGGATGACCACCTCCGTCGAGCAAGCGATCCGGGCGCTCGCCCAGGGGCTGCCCAACCGGGATTACGCCCCTGTGCTGCAGGCGCTGGGAGGCGTGCTGGACGCCAGCGAACACGGCTTGGACGCCATGAAGGAGCACGGCGAAAGCCTGTGGGAATCCAACAGCCTGGCCGGCGGCGAGTTCTCCACGCAAACGATGGCGCTGGTCAATGAACTGGCCGTGGGCACGCTGTCGCAGGATCAGGCGCGGCAGCTACTCGATGTGCTGACCGGCGAACAAGGCCGCATGTTGGTCCAAGGCATGCTGCACAGCAGTGACCTGCGCATGGGCGGCCAGTTCCCGATGATTTACGCCATGCTGACCGAATGCGTGGCGCTACGCGCCGGCCATGCGCCCAGCCGGGCCCTGGAAATCGCCCAAAGCGTGGGCAACGATGCGGCGCCTGCGCTTTACCAGCTGCCGCCCAACCTGGCGCTGCCGGTGCTGACGTCCGCGCGCGATCCCGATTCCAGCCCGGTCGACGGACGCGGTGTGGTGCAGGGAGCGCGCAACGGCAAGCTCGTTTCCAAGACTTTCGATCCGGCGCAAGTCCTCGCGCAGCACCGCGACGACATCATCGACTACGTTTCCAGCCGCCCAGCGGGCTCGCGCCCGGGCATCTCCCAGATGATGGAGGCCGATACCGGACGCGCCACCTTCCACGTCAATGGCAGGCGCATCGGCGGCACCGGTATCGACCGCACGCAAACGCTGGCCGATTTCCGCAATGCCTTCCCGCCGGGACCGGATGGCGATGCCATGGCGCTGGCGGTCAGCCGCTGCATGAACCAGAACGGCATCAATTTGTTCTTCGAGCTGGCCAACGGACAAGCCTTCCCCGGCAAGTTCGCGACTTTCGTGAATCACCAGGTCGTGCACGAGGCACGCCAGCAGCCGGACGGCAGCTGGCAGATTCGCAGCACCCTTGGCTGCCGGCCCAACGCGATCGGTACGGGCGGTGTAGGCGAGATGCAGGAATTGGATACCGACGGCGTGGCGCTGTACTCGCTGACGTATACCGTGCGCCCGCCTGCACAGCCAGGCGGACAGCCGGCAATCGACGTCACCGGCTCACAGGTGGTCTTCAACTTTTGATGCCGAGGGCTGGCCTTACTGCGCGCCTTCGAAACGGCAGACCGTGAACAGCGGCGTGCCGGTGGCCGCGATGGCCTGCGAGCCGCCCAGCTCTGGCAGGTCGATGATGGCGGCAGCCTCCACGACGTTGGCCCCCAGCCGCTGCAGCAGCCGGATGGCCGCCAGCATGGTCCCGCCCGTCGCGATGAGGTCATCGACCAGGATGACCCGCTGCCCTGGGCGCACGGCGTCGACGTGCATTTCGACCGTGGCGTTGCCGTATTCGAGGGCGTAGTCCTCGGCCACCGTGCGCGAGGGCAGCTTACCCTTCTTGCGCACCGGCACGAAGCCCAGATTCAGTTCGTAAGCCAGCACGCTGCCGACGATGAAGCCGCGCGCGTCGACACCGGCCACCAAGTCCAGGCGCTGTCGCATATAGCGATAGACGAAAAGGTCGATGAGGACGCGAAAGGCGCGCGGGTCCTGCAAGACGGGCGTAATGTCGCGAAACACGACGCCTGGCCGGGGCCAGTCCGGGACGCTGCGGATGGTGCGCCGGACGAACTCGGCGGGATCGGTCAACATGGGCGCAAGTCCGGGGTAACGGGCAAGCGGCCACTATAACCGTGCGCCGCGAATGGCCGCAACGACACCGAAGGTCCGGGCGCGGCGCCGCACGCCGGGCACGTGTCAAACCGGCAGCAGCCGTCCGCCTTCCAGGCGCAGCACGCGGTCGACCGCCCCGGCAGGCAGCGCCGCATGGGTGACCAGCAGCACCGCGCGCCCCTGCGCGGCCCGGCCCAGGCCAGCCAGCAGCGCCCAGGCCGTTTCGTCGTCCAGCCCCTGCGTGGGCTCGTCCAGCGCCAGGATGGCAGCCGGCGCGAGCAGGGCGCGCGCCAGGCAAAGGCGGCGCGCCTGCCCGGCCGACAGGCTTCGGCCGGTCTCGCCGGTCCAGGTGTCCAGCCCGTCAGGCAGACTGCGCACGAAATCGGCCAGCTGCGCCGCCTGCAGCGCGCGCCACATGGCGGCGTCATCGGCCTGGGGATTGCCGATGAGCAAGTTGCTGCGTACCGTGCCCAGGAAGACCGGAGCATCCTGGCCGGCCAAGGCCACGCGCCGGTGCCACTGGTCCAGCGGCATATCGCGCAGGTCGACTCCGCCGTAACGCACCGCGCCCGACTGCGGGTCGGCCATGCGCACCAGCAGGCGCAGCAGGGTCGACTTGCCGGCGCCGCTGGCACCCACGATCGCCACCCGCTCGCCCGGCGCGATGCGCAAATCCACGCCGTCGAGCACAGGGGCCGCGCCGTAGCCGAAACGCACCGACTCGAAGGCCAGCGTCCCCGTTCCGGGCACGGCCGCCGGACGGCAGGCCTGCGGCACCGCGGCAGGCATGTCTTGCAGCGCCTGCAGCCGCTCGGCGGCCGCCACGGCGCTGCCCCACTTCGACGCGCCGCGGGCCGCGGCGCCGGCCGCCTCGAATGCGGCCAGCACGGCTAGCAGCAGGCCGGCCAGGACGGCGCCGTGCAGCGTTCCGTCGCGCACGGCCGGAACCCCGGCGACCAGCACGGCCAGCATGGAGATGCCGGCCAACAGTTGGACCGCGGCCTGGCCCGCGCCGCCTGCCGCGGCCTGGCACATGCGCGCCCGGCCCGCCTGCGCGGCGGCCTGGCCGAAGCGTGCCGCTGCGGCCGATGCAGCGCCCAGCGCTAGCAAGTCGCCGTGCCCTTCCACGGCCTGCAAGGCCTCGGCCCGCAGCTGGGCGGCCGCCTCCTGTGCTTGGCGGCCCGGACCAGCGGCCCGTCGCGCCAGCCAGGCCGGCACGGCGACCGCTGCCGCGACCAGCGCGGCCACCGGCGCCCAGGCCGATCCCGGCAGCCACCCGTGGAGCGCCGCGGCAAGCAGGGCGGCTGCGGCCAAGGCGGTCAACGCCGGCGCAAGGATCATCAAGTAGACGGTGTCCAGCGCATCGACGTCGCCAGTCAGCCGCGAAACGACATCGCCGTCGCGCAGCGACGCGAGCCCGCCTGGGTCCTTGGGCAGCAGCCCAGCGAACACGCGCGCCCGCAGATCGGCCAGCAGCGACAGCGTCGCCGCGTGGCCGGCCAGGCGTTCGCCGTAGCGGGCGAGGATGCGCACGAAGGACAGGCCGCGCACCAAAGCGGACGGCGCAAAGAGGTTGAAAGCCGCGGCCGGGCCAGCAAGCGCCGCCGCGGTCAGGAACCAGCCCGATACCCCGAGCAGGGCCACCCCCGCGGCCGCCGTCACGATCGACAGGGCAAGCGCAAGCGCCAGGGCGCGGCGGCGCCGGCGATACAGCGGCGCCAGGATGCGGGCAAGCACATGGCCCGGCGCGCGCCGGCCGTGATCGGCCGGGTCGGCGTCCGCAAGCGCCGCGCCAGGGTCGGTCGAAGCAACGGCCTGATTCATCGGCTCTCCCGTTTGCCGCTGGGCAGCGGCACGGCGTGCAGCGCACCATCCTGCAAATGCAGCCGTAGCGGCAGTCGCCGCATGACTTCGCCATCGTGCGTGGCCACCAGCAAGGTGCGGCCGCGCGCGAATGCCAGCAGCTGGTCGAGCACGCGGTCGCGGGTGGCGGCATCCAGATGGGCCGTGGGTTCGTCCAGCAGGATCAGGCCCGGATCGCGCAGGTATAGCCGAGCAAGCGCCACGCGCTGCGCCTGCCCGCCGGACAAGCCATGGCCGCGCGGGCCAACCTGCGTGTCCAGGCCCAGCGGCAGCGCGTCGGCAAACTCGTCCACGCAGGCCATGCGCGCGGCCTGGGCGATGCGGGCGGCGTCGGCCTGTGGATCGGCCAGCGCAATGTTCTCGGCGATCGACCCCGGATGCAGGTAAGGCCGCTGCGGGATCAATGCCACGCGCCCACGCAACGCGGCCTCCGGCCAATCCTGCAGCGGACGGCCGTCCAACACGATTTCGCCCTGGTGCGCGCGCAGGCGCGCCAGCGCTTCGAGCAACGTCGTCTTGCCCGCGCCGCTGTCGCCGGTCAGCGCCACCCAGGCGCCCGCCGGCAAGCAAAAGTCCGCGCCAGCCAGCACCGGCCGGTCCCGGCCAGCCACGCGCACCACCAGTGCCCGCACCTGTAGATCGGCCGGGCCTGCACAGCCGGGTGCACCCGCCGCCCCGACGGCGGTCTCGGGCGCTTGCGCCATGGCACCGCCTGCCGGCAATCCGCCAAAGATGCGGTCCAGTTCGGCCACCGCGGCGCGCGCGGCGGCCCTGTCGTGATAGTGGGCAGCAAGCTGGCGCAACGGCCAATACACCTCCGGCGCCATGAGCAGGCAGAACAGGCCGGCCTGCAGCCCCAGCGCATCGCCGCGCAGGTCGAGAAACCCCAGGTAGGTCAACCCCACGTACAGCGCCACGCCCGCCACGCCCAGCGCGGCGAAAAACTCCAGCACCGCCGAGGACAGGAAGGCGATGCGCAGCACGGCCAGCGTGCGGTCGCGCAGCGCGGCGCTGGCGCGGGCCACGGTCTCGGCCTCGGCCTGCGCGCGCCCGTACAGCTTGAGCGTGGACAGGCCTCGCACACGGTCGGCAAAGAACCCCGACAGCCGTGCAAAGGCGTGCAGGTGGCGCCGACTGGCCGCCTCCGCCCCCCATCCCACCAGGGCCATGAACAACGGGATCAAAGGTGCGGTCGCCAGCAGCAACGATCCCACCACCCAGTCGACCGGCAGCAGCGCCAGCGCAAAGGCCGGTGGCAGCGCTGCGGCGGCCACCATGGCCGGAAGAAAGCGCGCGAAATACCCTTCGAGGGCATCGACCTGCTCGACCAGCGCGCCGGCGATTTCCCCGGAGGCTCGCGCACGGCTCCAATCCGTCCCGCGCGCCAGCACGCTGGCCAACAGCGCGCGGCGCAGCCGTGCCTTGACCGTTTCGGCGGCGCGGCTACCCGCGCGCTCGGCCAGCCACGCGAGCGCCGCGCGCGCGACCACCAGTGCGGCGATGGCGGCAATGTCGGGGGCAAGCGCCGACAGGCCTGCCTGGCCAGCCACGGCCTTATCGATGGCGCGCGCCAGCAACCACGCCTGCGCCAGCAGCAAGGCGCCCGACAGTAGCGGCGCGGCCACGGCCATGCGCAACCGCGGGCCGGCGAGCCGCGCGCAGGCCGACAGCCAGCGCGACTGCGCAGGCGTCAACCGCGGGATGGCGCGGGCCGGATTGTGCTCGACCGAAGCGGACATGCGTGCGCCCTGCCTGCCTTAGGCCTCGTCGTGTTGCGCACCGCCGTCATCCGGCGACTGGCCTTCGCGCAGCTCGAACCACATGGCGTTGAGAATGGCAAAGGCGCAGGCCAGTCCCAGGCCCAGAATCCAAGAGAAGTACCACATGGCCACCTCCTCAATAGGCGTTGGGGTTGCCGTCGACGCCGGCGCGGGTGACCTTGCCGCCCATGACGCGGTACACCCACGCCGTGTAGGCGGTGACGATGGGCATGAAGAACACGGTCGCCAACAGCATCACCCACAGCGTCAGCCGGCTCGATGACGCGTCCCAAACCGTCAGGCTGGCACGCGCATCCAGCGACGACGGCAGGATGAACGGGAACATGGCCAGGCCCACGGTCAGGATGATCCCGGCGATGGCGCAGGATGATGCCAGGAAGGCCGGCCCCGCCCGGCGCACCACCAGCAGCGCCGCGGCCAGCAGCGCGCCTGCGACACCCACCGCGGGCGCCGCCCAGGCGATGGGCCAGGCGTGAAAGTTGGCCATCCAGCCGCCCGCGCGCACGACCACGTCCTTGGCCAGGGGATTGGACATCGCGCCGGAATCGACCGGCGCGGCCAGGCCGTAGCCGGCAAGCCCGCCCGCCACCCAGAACCCGCCCGCCACGAACAGCGCCAGCGTCGCCAGCGCGCAGGCGATGCCCCAGGCGCGCGCGCGGCCCGCCATCGGATCCTCGGTGCGCCAAGCCGCCAGCACCGCACCGTGCATCGCCAACATGGCCAGCGACAGCGCACCGGCCAGCAGCGCGAACGGATTGAACAGTGCAAGGAAACTGCCCTCGTACACCGGGCGCAGGGTGCCGGCCTCCAGCGCGAACGGAACACCTTGCAGCGCATTGCCCACGGCGACGCCGAACACCAGGCTGGAGACGATGCCGGAAAAGCACAGCAGCCCGTCCCAGGTGGCGCGCCAGCGCGGATCGGCAAGCTTGCCGCGGTACTTGAAGCCCACCGGCCGCACGATCAGCGCCACCAGCAGCAGGAGCATGGCCAGGTAAAAGCCCGAAAACGACACGGCGTACAACATCGGCCAGGCCGCGAAGATCGCGCCGCCGCCGGTGATGAGCCAAACCTGGTTGCCCTCCCAGACCGGGCCAACCACGTTGACCAGTACGCGCCGCTCGTCTTGCGTACGCCCCAGCACCGGCAGCAACGCGGCCAGGCCCAGGTCGAATCCGTCCATCACCGCGAACCCGATCAGCAGCACGCCCATCAGGGCCCACCAAATCACCCGCAGCGTTGCGTAATCCAAGGGGATGAGATCCATGGCATTGCTCCTGTCAGTGGGCGGCCGTGGCACCTGCCGGCAGCGGATCGGCGGCATCGCCGGGCTGGCCGGCACGCTGCGGCCCCGCAGGGCCCTTGCGCACCGCGTGCAGCATCACCTTGATGCCCACGATGGCCAGCACGGTGTACAGCGACAGATAAACCGCCAGGCTGATGGCCAGGTCTGAAAGGCTCAGGCCCGAAGCCGCATAGAAGGTGGGCAGCACCCCTTCGATCACCCAGGGCTGGCGTCCGTACTCGGCGACGAACCACCCCGCTTCGATGGCCACCCACGGCAGCGGCAGGCTCCAGACGGCGATGCGCAGCAGCTTGGGGTTGTCCGCCAAGCGCCCGCGCGAGGCGCGCCAGAACGCCACCGCGAAGAAAACGATGAAGTACAGGCCCAGCCCCACCATCACGCGGAACGTCCAGAACAGCGGCGTCACGCTCGGCACGGTATCGAGCGCGGCCTGCCGGATGTCGGCCTCGCTCGCCTGCGTGACGTCGTCACGGTAGCGCTTGAGCAACAGGGCATAGCCCAGGTCCGGCCAGGTCTTGTCGAAGTCGGCACGCGCCTGCGCGTCTTTCGGGTCGGCGCGCACTTTCTGCAGCGCGCGGTAGGCCTCGATGCCGTTGCGCACCCGCTGCTCGGCGCTGGCGACCAGGTCGTTGATGCCCGGCATGGGGGTGGTCAGCGATCGCGTGCCGATGATGCCCATCACGTAGGGGATCTCGATGGCGAAGTCGTTGCGCCGCTCGGCCTGGTTGGGAATGGCGATCAGGTTGAAATTGGCGGGCGGCGCCTCGGTTTCCCACATCGCTTCCATCGCGGCGATCTTCATGCGCTGGTGCTCGGTGGTGAGATAGCCGCTTTCGTCGCCGAGGACGACGACCGACAGCGCCGAGGCCAGGCCAAAGCTCGCCGCCACGGCCATCGACCGCTTGGCCAGCGCCACGTGTCGGCCGCGCAGCAGATACCAGGCACTGATCGACATGACGAACATGGCGCCCGTGACGTAGCCGGCACTGACGGTATGCACGAACTTGGCCTGCGCCACCGGATTGAAGATGACCGCAAAGAAATCGGTCATCTCCATGCGCATGGTTTCGGGGTTGAACACCGCGCCCACGGGGTTCTGCATCCAGCCGTTGGCGATCAGGATCCACATCGCCGACAGATTGGTGCCCAGCGCCACCAGCCAGGTCACGACCAGGTGCCCGACCTTGGACAGCCGGTCCCAGCCGAAGAAAAACAGCCCGACGAAGGTCGCCTCCAGGAAGAAGGCCATCAGGCCTTCGAGCGCCAGCGGCGCGCCGAACACATCGCCCACGTAATGGCTGTAATAGGACCAGTTCATGCCGAACTGGAACTCCATCACGACCCCGGTGGCCACGCCCAGCGCGAAATTGATGCCAAAGAGCGTGCCCCAGAACATCGTCATGCGGCGCCAGATCTCGCGCCCTGTCATGACGTAGACGCTTTCCATGATCGCGATCAGGAAAGACAGGCCCAGGGTCAGCGGCACGAACAGGAAGTGGTACATGGCCGTCGCGGCGAACTGCAACCGCGACAGGTCGACGACGTCGAAATCAATCATGACGGCTCTCCAGGCTTGGACGCATGCTTGCCGCGTAGCCGGCCGGCCAGGCCGAGCACTTTCTGCACCTTCGCGCCCAGGCGCATCAGGCTTTCCAGCGTCTCGGGCGGCAGGCGTTGCACCTCATCGAACCAGTCCGTCGCCAGCTCGATAAGACCCAGCATCTCCTTCATGCGTTGCTGCGCATATCGCTCGGCATCGTCGCCCGGCGGCTCGAGCAGCGTCTCGCGCAGCAGCGTCAGCGTGGGGTCGATCTCGCGCTTGCGCTTTTCCTCTGCCAGCACACGGAAGATTTCCCAGACGTCCTTGGGCGTCTCGAAGTAATCGCGCCGGTCGCCGGCCTGGTGGCCCATCTTGACCAGCCGCCAGGATTGCAGCTCCTTGAGCCCCATGCTGACGTTGGAGCGGGAAAAGCCCAGCGTGTCGGCGATCTCATCAGCGTTTAGCGGCCGCGGCGACAGGAACAGCAGCGCGTAGATCTGGCCGACGGTGCGGTTGACGCCCCAGCGGCTGCCCATTTCGCCGAAGTGCAGGACGAATCGTTCGATCTGGGGCGATAGCTCCATGGCAACCCTCTTGGAAATACTGGAATTTTTGAAATTTCAGAATTTACTGAAATTATCGAACAAAAGAAAAGGGCATGCAACCTGACGTTGCATGCCCCTTGCCTTGCGGCCGAACCGCGCGTTGCGTGGCAGTGCCGGCGCCCGGGGTGGCCCCGCGGCCGCCTACGCCTTGACCCGCACGGCGGAGGACACCCGCTGCGCCTTGGCCCGGGCCGCCTCGGCCGTTTTCGCCGTGGCCAGCGCCACGCCCATGCGGCGCTTGATGAAGGATTCCGGCTTGCCAAACAGGCGCAGGTCGGTGCCGGGCTCGGCCAATGCCTCGGCCACGCCATGGAACGTCACCCCGGTGGCGTCCACGCCGCCATAGATGACGCTGCTGGCCCCGGGCTGGCGCAGCGTCGTATCCACGGGCAGCCCCAGCAGCGCCCGCGCGTGCAGCTCGAACTCGTTCTGCACCTGCGTAATCATGGTCACCATGCCGGTGTCGTGGGGCCGCGGGCTGACCTCGGAGAACCAGACCTCGTCGCCCGCGACGAAGAGCTCCACGCCGAACAGGCCCAACCCGCCCAGGTCGGCAGTCACCGCGCCGGCGATTTCCCGCGCGCGACGCAGCGCCGTCGGCGACATGGGGTGCGGCTGCCAGCTTTCGACGTAGTCGCCGTCGACTTGGCGATGCCCGACCGGCTCGCAGAAGTGGGTATAGACCTTGCCGTCGGCGCCGCGGGCGCGCACGGTCAGCAGGGTGATTTCGTAGTCGAAGCGGATGAAGCCCTCGACGATGGCACGCCCGCCGCCGACCCGGCCGCCTTCCTGGCAATAGCGCCACGCCGCCTCCAGGTCCGCCTCGCCGCGCAGCACCGACTGGCCCTTGCCCGAGGAGGACATGACGGGCTTGAGCACGCACGGGTAGCCGATTTCGGCCGCCGCCGCGCGCAGCTCCACCAGGGTGTCGACGAAGCGGTAGGGCGAAGTGGGCAGGCCCAGCGTTTCGGCGGCCAGGCGGCGGATGCCCTCGCGGTTCATGGTCAGCCGGGCCGCGCGCGCGGTGGGCGTGACCCGGGCGACGCCGGCCGCCTCCAGCTCGACCAGCAGGTCGGTGGCGATGGCCTCGATCTCGGGCACAATGATGTGCGGGCGCTCGCGCTCGATGACTGCGCGCAGCGCCTCGCGGTCGGTCATGGTCACCACGTGCGCGCGGTGCGCGACCTGGTGACCCGGCGCATCGGCATAGCGGTCCACCGCGATGACCTCGACGCCCAGGCGCTGCAGGGCGATGATGACTTCCTTGCCAAGCTCGCCGCTGCCCAGCAGCATGACGCGGGTGGCGGCGGGACTGAGCGGCGTGCCGAATACGGGGCTGGGAATCATGGCAGGGAATCAGGGCGGGCGGAAGAAAAACCGAAGTATAGGGTCACGCGGCCGGCTTGCACCCGCGCCGGCAGACCCCCGTACATTAAAATCCGCCGCATGACCGCCCTGTCGCCCCAATTCTCGGAAGACACGCTGGCCAGCGCCCGCCGCACGCTGCAGATCGAGGCACAAGCCGTGCTCGACCTGCGCGACCGGCTGGACGACGCTTTCGTCAAGGTCGTGCGCATGCTGCTGGACTGCCGCGGCCGAGTGGTGGTCAGCGGCATCGGCAAGACGGGGCACATCGCCCGCAAGATGGCGGCAACCTTCGCCTCGACCGGCACGCCGGCCTTTTTCGTGCACGCGGCCGAAGCGGTGCACGGCGACTTGGGCATGATCACCGCCGATGACGTGCTGATCGCCATTTCGCACTCCGGCGCGGGCCAGGAGCTATTGACCATCCTGCCCATCGCCCGGCGCATGGGCGCGAAGCTGGTCGCCCTGACCGGCAATCCCGATTCGGAACTTGCGCGGCTGGCCGATGTCCACTTGGACGTGAGCGTCGCGCAGGAAGCCTGCCCGCTGAACCTCGCCCCGACGGCCAGCACGACCGCGGCGCTGGCATTGGGCGACGCGCTGGCCGTGGCCTGCCTGCAGGCGCGCGGGTTCGGGCCGGCCGACTTCGCGCGGTCCCATCCAGGCGGCGCGCTCGGGCGTCGCCTGCTGACACACGTGCGCGACGTGATGCGCCGGGGCGACGCCTTGCCCAAGGTGCGGCAGGACACGCCGATTTTCGAAGCGCTGGAGGAAATGTCGGCCAAGCGCATGGGGATGGCCATCGTCATGGACGAAGCCGGCCGGGTCGCCGGCATCTTCACCGACGGCGACCTGCGCCGCCTGCTCGAGCGCCAAGGCGACGTGCGGGGCCTGACGGTGGCCGCCGGCATGACGCGCACACCCCGCACGATTTCGCCCGACGCGCTGGCGGTGGACGCTGCCGCGCAGATGGACGCCCAACGCCTGAACCAGATGCTGGTCGTGGACCCGTCCGGCGAGCTGGTCGGGGCCCTGCACATGCACGACTTGATGGCAGCCAAGGTGGTATGACGATCACGACTCCCCGCGCCCCCCATCCCGCCGAAGCGCTGGTTCTGTCGCGCGTGGCCCCGGCCGTGCGCGAACGCGCCGCGGCGCTGCGCCTGATGGTGTTCGACGTCGACGGCGTGCTCACCGACGGCAGCCTTTGGTACGGCGAGAACGGCGAGGTCATGAAGCGCTTTCACGCGCTCGACGGCCACGGCCTGAAGCTGCTGACCGAAAGCGGCCTGCGGGTGGCGCTGGTGACCGGGCGCCGCGGCGGCATCGTCGACCGCCGCGCCGCCGAGCTGGGCATTTCCGACGTCATCCAAGGTGTGCGCGACAAGGGCCAGGCCCTGGCCGACCTTGCCCAGCGCTACGGCATCGCGCTGGAACAGACGGGCTTCATGGGCGACGACCTCATCGACCTGCCAGCCATGCAGCGTGCCGGCTTTGCCGCCAGCGTGCCCAGCGCCCCCGCGTACGTGGCGCAGGCCGCCCACTGGATCGCGACCCTGCCGGGCGGGCAGGGCGCAGCACGGGAGTGCTGCGACCTCATCCTCGCCGCCCAAGGCCGCCTCGGCGCCTTCTTCCATCCCGGGCGCCTGGGCCCCGGCGAAATCCAATAGCCATGAAAGAGCGACTCCCCACCGTCATCGCCCTGCTGCTGCTGGGCGCGCTGGTGGCGCTCACCTGGTGGGCGGCCGATTACGCGCAGCGCGCCATCGCGCTCGACCCACCGCGGCGCCTGACGCACGAGCCGGACGCCTGGGGCCACGACTTCGTCATGGTGCGCACCGACGAACGCGGCGCGCCGGTCAACCGCCTGGAAGGCGAGTACATCGAGCACTTCCCGGACGACGATTCGTACGAGGTCATGTCCCCACGCGCCACGGGGCTGCGCACCGGCAGCCCGGTCACCATCGGCACGTCACGCACGGCGGTGATGGACCGCGACGGCCAGCGCATCACCATGCGCGGCGACGCGCACCTGCACCGCCTGCCCGACGCCGAGCGCGCCGCGCTGGACGTGCGCAGCGAAGTCATCGTCATCCTGCCCGACGAGGACGTCGCCTATACCGATTTGCCCGCCGAGGTCGTCAATGGCCGCTCGCGCATGAACGGCACCGGCATGCGCTACGACAACCGCACCCGGCAGCTGCAGGTGTATTCGGCTACCGACGTGGAAATCTCCGGCACGGACATGCGCCGGCGCCGGCAACCCAGCAATCCTTCTTCCGATCCATCATGACCATGTCCCGTCCGTCTCAACGCCGTTGGCTCGGCGCCGCCTTGCTGGGCCTGGCCGCCGCCTGCGCGCAGGTCCTGGCCGCCGAATCCGGCGGGTCCGCAAAAAACGGCAGCCAGGAAGAAGAACCCAATACGCTGATCCTGTCCGACACCCTGCATTACGACGACGTCAAGCGCCAGAGCACCTTCACCGGCAACGTGGTGATGACCCGCGGGCTGATGACGCTGCACGCCGACCGGCTCGAAATGCGCGAGGATGCCGAAGGCTTCCAGTATGGCGTGGCTACCGTCAACGCCGGCAACCGCGTCTACATCCGCCAGGACCGGCCGGAAACCTTCGAAGTCATCGAAGGCCGCGGCCAGCGCGGCGAATACGACGGCAAGAACGAGCAGATCGACCTCATCGGGCAGGCGGTGATCACCCGCTTCGTCTGCGGCAAGCCCTTCGACAGCATCAGCGGCCAACGCATCCGCTACAACCAAAAGACCGACACCTACGAAGCCTTCGGCGGCCCGGACTCGGCTGCCGCCGGCGGCCGGGTTCGCTCCCTAGCCGTGCCGCGCGCCAGGACCGATGCGGCGGTGCAGGCCTGCCGCAAGTCGCAGGGCGCCAGCCAGGGCGGCCAGGCTTCCCCGGCGCCGCAGCAACCCGCGCCTGCGCGCTAGGGGGCATCGCAGCAGCCATGCAAAATCTTTCTTCCAGCCATACTGCCCCCGCGGGCAGCCTGCGCGCCACGGGACTGCGCAAGACCTACAACGGCCGCACGGTGGTGCAGGACGTGTCGGTGTCGGTGGCCAGCGGCGAAGTCGTCGGCCTGCTCGGACCCAACGGCGCGGGCAAGACCACCAGCTTCTACATGATCGTCGGCCTGGTGCCGGCAGACGCCGGGCGCATCGAGATCGACGGGCAGCCGGTCACGGCCATGCCCATCCACAAGCGGGCACGCCTGGGCTTGTCCTACCTGCCGCAGGACGCGTCGGTATTCCGTCGCCTGACAGTGGAACAGAATATCCGCGCCGTGCTCGAGCTGCAGGTCGACGAGCAGGGGCGCGCCCTGACCCCGCGCAAGATCGACGAAAACCTGGAGGCGCTGCTCGAGGAACTGCAGATCGGCCACATCCGCAAGAACATGGCGATCTCGCTGTCCGGGGGCGAGCGGCGGCGCGTGGAAATCGCCCGCGCGCTGGCCACGCAGCCGCGCTTCATCCTGCTGGACGAACCTTTCGCCGGGGTCGACCCCATCGCCGTGATCGAAATCCAGCGCATCGTGCGCTTTCTCAAGGGACGGGGCATCGGCGTGCTGATCACCGACCACAACGTGCGCGAAACGCTGGGCATTTGCGACCGCGCCTACATCATCAGCGAAGGCAAGGTGCTCACCGACGGGCAACCCGACGAGATCGTGGGCGACCCAGCCGTACGCCGCGTGTACCTGGGCGAGCATTTCCGCATGTAAGGCCGGCCTGGCAGGCCGTGCGCCCTTGTCCGATGCGGGCACCGCCGCCCGCATCGGGGTCGTTTCGCGCGCTGGTCCGTCTTCGCCGGGCACGGGCTTTCCCGCCCGCCCTGCCTTTTCCTATCGCTCCTCGCTGCCGCTGCAAGGACGTTGCGCCCTGGCTTTTCGCTCGGTCCGGCGCCCTTTTTGCCGCAGCCTGCGACGCGCCTGCCGGCGGTGCCGCGGCGCGGCTTGGAATTGCCTGCGGGAGTCGATACACTGGGCTTGTCATCGTTTCCAAAAGGAGGATCCACCACGCCACTGGCGCATCGTTGCGCGTTCATGCCTTTTCAAAGGAGAGCCCTTTATGAACCTGAGCATCAGCGGTCACCATCTCGACGTCACCCCGGCCATCCGCGAGTACGTCGTCAATAAGCTGTCCCGAGTGCTGCGGCACTTCGATCACGTCATCGACACGCAGGTTGTGCTCTCGCTCGAACCCCTCAAGCACAAAGCCGAAATCACCATGCGCCTGCCCGGCAAGGACATCCACTGCGAAGCCGCAGCGGAAAACCTTTACGCCGCCATAGACACGCTGGTCGACAAGACCGACCGCAAGGTCATCCAGTACAAGGATCGCGTGCAAAACCACGCGCATGCCCCGGTCAAGCGGCAACTCGCCGCCTGATCGCATGACCGGCTCGGTGTTCCTCTGGGCGAATCGCCCGGCGGGACATCGACGCAACGGCCCCCGCGCCGGATTTCCCTCCCATCGATTCGCCCGCTTCCCCTCGCGCGCGCCGCACGACGCATCACCCGGCACCGTTTTCACGGCCTTTCGTCGCCCGCCGCTTTATCCCGCGACATATCCTGCCTACAATGCCGTTCCCGCAGCCGCGCCGCTGGCCGGCCAACGCCCCGCTGCGGGCACGGAATCGCGGTTTTTTGCACCGCGTCATATAATCATATAATCCTACGCATGAACCACTTGTCGCGCATTCTGCCTGCCGGCAATATCGTGCTCGACCTGCCCGTCACCAGCAAGAAGCGGGCGTTCGAACAGGCCGGCCTGTTGTTCGAGAATCATCACGGCCTGGCCAGGGCTACCGTATTCGACAGCCTGTTCGCCCGCGAGCGCCTGGGTTCTACCGGCCTGGGCCAGGGTGTGGCGGTGCCGCACGGCAGGGTCAAGGGACTGACCGAGGCGCTTGCCGCCTTCATGCGCCTGGCCAATCCCGTCCCCTTCGACGCGCCGGACAGCCAGCCCGTCAAATTGCTCATGTTCCTGCTCGTGCCCGAAGCGGCCACCCAGCAGCACCTGGACATCCTTGCCGAGCTCGCACAACTTCTGTCGAACAAAAGCCTGCGCGAGCGCCTGGCCGAGGAGCCCGATCCGCTGGTGGTGCACAAGCTGCTGACCACGGGCTCGGCCTGAATTGCGAAGGATGCCATGCTCACCATCCAGGAACTGGTTGACGACAACGCCGACAAGATTCCTTTCACCTGGCTGGCCGGGCATAGCGCAGCCGACCGGGGGATTCCGGACGAGGGCATGTCGGCCGCCGACCTGATCGGCCACTTCAACCTCATCCACCCGTCGCGCATCCAGGTGTTCGGACACGAGGAGATGTCCTACTACCTGCGCTTCGAAGTGCGACGGCGTTCCCACCACATCGAAGAACTGCTCGCTGGCGGCGTACCGGCCATCCTGCTGGCAGACGGCATTGCCGCGCCGCAGGACCTGATCGACAACTGTGACCGCCAGCACGTGCCGCTGCTGTCGACGTCGATGCCCGCGGCGCAGCTGATCGACCTGCTGCGCATCTACCTGGGCAAGAAGCTCGCGCCCAAGACCACCGTGCACGGGGTATTCATGGACGTGCTCGGCCTGGGCGTGCTGATCACCGGCGAATCCGGCCTGGGCAAAAGCGAGCTGGCGCTGGAACTCATCTCGCGCGGCCACGGCCTGGTCGCCGACGACGCGGTCGAGCTGTCGCGCACCGCGCCCAACGTGATCGAGGGCACCTGCCCGCCCCTGCTGCAGAACCTGCTGGAAGTGCGCGGCCTGGGCCTGCTGGACATCCGCACCATCTTCGGCGAGACCTCGGTGCGCCGCAAGATGAAGCTCAAGCTCATCGTGCACCTGGTGCGCGCCACCGCGCAGGACAAGTTCGAGCGGCTGCCCCTGCAAGACATGACCCAGGACATGCTGGGGCTGCCCATCCGCCGCGTCATGCTGCAAGTGGCCGCCGGCCGCAACCTCGCCGTGCTGGTCGAAGCCGCCGTGCGCAACACCATCCTGAAGCTGCGCGGCATCGATACGCTGGGGGAATTCATGGAACGGCAAGCCATGGCCATCCTGCAAAACAGCAAGTAGCGCCGGGATGACTACGCACGTCGTCCTGATCACCGGCATATCGGGCTCGGGCAAGTCGGTGGCGCTGCGCATGCTGGAGGACTCCGGCTACACCTGCATCGACAACCTTCCCGTCCGGTTCCTGCATGAGTTCATCGCCAGCGCCCGCGACGACATGCTCGAGCGCGTGGCGGTGGCCATGGACGTGCGATCGCCAGGGGAAATCGCCGAACTACCCGGGGTGCTCACGGCGTTGCGCGCCATGGGCACGTCGCTGCGCGTGGTGTTCTTGGACGCCAGCACCGACACGCTGATCCAGCGTTATTCCGAGTCGCGCCGGCGCCATCCGCTGACCGACCGGCTGCGGCGCCAGGGCGTCACGCCTTCGCTGCAGGACTGCATCGCGCTGGAGCGCGAGCTGCTGGCGCCGTTGCGCGAACAGGAGCACGTCATCGACACGTCGCAGCTGACGCCCGGGCAGCTGCGCGCCTGGGTGCGCGACCTGGTGCAGGCCGACAGGCAGCCGTTGCTGCTGACTTTCGAATCGTTCGCCTTCAAGCGCGGGGTGCCCAACGACGCGGACCTGGTGTTCGACGTGCGCTGCCTGCCCAACCCGTACTACGACAGCCGGCTGCGCCCGCTGACCGGGTGCGACGAGCCCGTGGCGCAGTGGCTGGCCAGCTTCGAATCGGTCGGCCAGATGATCGACGACATCGAGGCTTTCCTGTCCAAGTGGCTGCCGCGCTACATGCAGGACACTCGCGCCTACCTGACCGTGGCCATCGGCTGCACGGGCGGCCAACATCGCTCGGTCTACGTCGTCGAAGAGCTGGCCAAGCGCTTCAAGGGACGCACGCCCTTGCTGGTGCGCCACCGCACCCAGGCCGGAGGAAGCGAGCCGTGACGGCCGAAGCCCGCCTGCCCCTTGCCCGGCGACAGCGACGCCTGCCCGGTGCCGCAGGCCGGCTGCTTGCCGCGGCCGTGCTGCTTGCCCTGGCCGCGTGCTCGACCGGACCGCGCAAAGGCGGTTATTACAAGGACGACGGGCCGCACGAGCGCCCGCCCGCCAACCTGGACCAGGTGCCCGATGCGGTGCCGCGCGTCGAGCCGCTGGCGCGCGGCGCCAACAAGCCCTACGTGGTGCTGGGCCGGCGCTATGTCCCCGATGTGTCGGGCCGACCTTACCGTGAGCGCGGCGTGGCCTCCTGGTACGGCAAGAAATTCCATGGCAACAAGACCTCGATCGGCGAGGTCTACGACATGTACGCCATGACGGCCGCGCACAAGACGCTGCCGCTGCCAAGCTACGCGCGCGTCACGCGCGTGGCCACCGGCAAGTCCATCGTGGTGCGGGTCAATGACCGGGGGCCGTTCCACGACGGCCGCATCATCGACCTGTCGTACGTGGCGGCGTACAAGCTGGGCATCTTGCAGCAGGGCAGCGACGAAGTCATCGTCGAGCGCATCATGCCCGACGAAATCCGGCGCTGGAACCCGGCGCCCGACCCGGCGCCGATGCTGGCCGACGCCTCGGCCGCCCCGCCTGCCGAAGCGATGCCGGTGGCACCCGCGCCGACGGCCGCGCCGGCCAGCGTCGCGCAGGGGCCTGCCCCGGCAGCGCCTGCGATGCCGTCCGGGTCCGCACCGGCCGCGCAGGCCACGTCGCCGGGCGGCGGGGTTTTCCTGCAGCTGGGCGCCTTCAGTCAAACGGCCAACGCCCATGCGCTGGCCGAACGGGCCGGCAACGCGCTGGCCGGCAGCGGCCAGCCTGCGGTCACCGTTCGGCAGGCCGCCAACCAGCTTTACCGCGTGCTGGTCGGGCCCTACCTGACCCGCGAAGCGGCCCTGGCCGCCGCCCAAACGATCAGCACCTATACCGGCATCATGCCGAGCATTTCGACGCCCTGAGCCCGGCCGAAGGCAGGCTCGGCGCAGACTGCCGCCACCGGGACGCTACAGATCCAGCGGCAGCTGCCCCGGATGCACGTAGCGCGAGCGCGCTTGTTCGCCTGCGTAGGGGTGGCCTTCATGCGCGAGCAAGGCCCGCTTGCGCATCAGCCCGCCCCCAAAACCGGTCAGGGACGTGTCGTGGCCGACGATGCGGTGGCAGGGGATGAAGAGGGAAATCGGATTGGCGCCCACGGCCTGGGCGACGGCGCGCACCGCCCGCGGCCGGCCCACGCGTGCGGCCAGTCGCCCATAGCTGATGACGGCGCCGAACGGTACTTCGCACAGCGCCCGCCAAACGCTTTGCTGGAACGGGGTGCCGTGCGCGGCAAGCGGCACGTCAAACGCGGTCCGCTCGCCGCGGAACCAGGCCTGCAATTGGCTTTCGGCCTGGTCCAGGACGGCGTGGTCGGCATCGCCGCCGTGCTCCGGTGCGGCCTGGGTTGCTGCCGCGGGCAGGGGCGGCGCATCGGCTTGGTCGACGAACCAGGCCCCGACCAGGGTGCCATCGCAAGCGGCTAGGCGCATCGGGCCGAGCGGGGTCGGCGTATCCCGCATCGCCGGGACGCGCCCGTCCGGCAGGCCGCGCCAGCCTTTGCGTCGGCCCGCGCGCGGCTGCGCCGCCGGCCTGCGGCCCGGCCCAGGCCGGCGCTTGGCCGCTGGATCGATCGGCTCGCCCATGGACCGGGGCACCTCAGCCCCCCTTGCGCGCCAAGGCGCGCGCGTACAGCGCATCGCGGGCAAGGCCGGTCACGCGCGCGGCGACCCGCGCGGCGTCACGCACCGACACGACCTCCAGCAGCGCGTCGAGCAAGGCGTCCGCCTGAGCGTCGGCCCCGGGCCCGGCGTCCGCGGCCGCATCGGCCTCGTGCAAGATCAGCACGAACTCGCCTTGTCCACGCTGCGGCCCGGCCTGCAGCCAGGCCTGCGCATCCCCCAACGGCATGGTGGCGATTTCTTCGAAGCGCTTGGTCAGTTCGCGCGCCACCGTCAACGCGCGGCCGGGTCCGCACACCGCGAGCAAATCGGCCAGCGTCGCGGCCAGCCGATGCGGCGCCTCGAACATGACCACCGGCGCGGGCAGGCTCGTCCATTGCTGCAGCCAGCGCCGGCGCGCGGCCGACTTGGCGGGGGCGAACCCGGCAAAGGCAAAGGCGGGGTTTTCATCGGAGGTGGCGCCGCTGGCCATCAGCGCGGCGATGACGGCGCTCGGTCCCGGCACCGGCACCACGGGGTAGCCCGCCGCTCGCACGGCGCGCACCACCCGGGCGCCCGGATCGCTGACGGCCGGTGCCCCGGCGTCGGAAATCAGCGCCACGCGCTGGCCTTCGGCCAGCCGCCGGACGATGCCTTCGGCGGCGGCCGCCTCGTTATGGCGGTGCGCGGCGATCAGCGGCGTGGACACGCCCCAGGCATCGAGCAGCGCGCGGCTGGCGCGGGTGTCTTCGGCGGCGATGACGTCGGCCAACGCCAGCGCCCGCCACGCGCGCAGGCCCAGGTCACCCAGATTGCCGATCGGCGTGGCGACCACGTACAGGGCAGGGGCCGGCCAAGACTGGGCGTCCACGCGGGCGGCCACCCGTTGCCAGGCGTCGCCGGCGACGCCTGGCGCGACATTTTCGTTCATGCAGCAAGACAAGTTGGGCGGAAAACTGCCAGTGTAGTCGCCTCCATGCCTACCCCCGCCCCTTTTCCCGGACTCGACGACGACGCCGCCTACGCCGCCGCGCTGGTGGCGCAGCGCAAGGCCGTGCGGCGGCGGCGCCAGCGCGCCGCGCGCAGGCGCCGGGCCGGCACCGATCCTTGCGCGGTGCGCCATCCGCGCGGGGCCGCAGCCAAAGGGCCAAGGACCGAGGCGCAGCGCGTGGGCGCCCAGGCCGAGGCCCAGGCGCTCGCGTTGCTTCGGCAGGCAGGCCTCGTCCTGCTTGCACGCAACCTGTCGTGCCGCGCCGGAGAGATCGACCTGGTCATGCGCGACGGCGACGTCCTGGTCTTCGTCGAGGTTCGCGCCCGGTCTTCGGCGCGCTACGGCGGGGCCGCGGCGAGCGTGCGCCGGCCCAAGCAGCGCAGGCTGCAGCGTACCGCCGCGCACTTCCTGCCAGCGCTGGCGCGGCGGTACTGGGCGGGATCGACGCCCCGGTGCCGCTTCGACGTGGTGGCCCTGGAGGCGGCCGGGCCGGCCTGGCTGCGCGACGCCTTCGGCGGCGACTGAGTGCGCCGGGGGACGGGCCCATGAGATAATCCCCGCCATGGACATGACATCGCGCATGACTGCGCATTTCCGCGACGCGATGGCCTGCTTCGAGGCCAGCGCACAGGCCCTGGCCCCCGAGTTGGCGCGCGCCGTGGACCTGCTGTTCGTCGCGCTCGGCAACAACAACAAGATCCTGGCCTGCGGCAACGGCGGATCGGCCGCCGACGCCCAGCATTTCATCGCCGAGCTGGTCGGCCGCTTCGAGCGCGAACGGCTGCCGCTGGCCGGCGTCGCGCTCAATACCGACACCTCCATCCTGACGGCGGTCGGCAACGATTACGGCTTCGACCACGTGTTCGAGCGCCAGGTCAACGCGCTGGGCCAGCCCGGCGACGTGCTGGTGGCCATATCGACCAGCGGGAACTCGCCCAACGTGCTGCTGTCCATCGAAGCGGCGCGGGATCGCGACATGCGCGTGATCGCGCTTACCGGCAAGGGCGGGGGCGCCGTAGGCGGGCTGCTCGGGCCGGACGACGTCCACCTGTGCGTCCCGCACGACCGCACCATGCGCATCCAGGAAGTCCACATCCTGCTGCTGCACGCCTTGTGCGACGGCATAGACGCCATGTTGCTCGGAGACACCGCATGATTTCATCCCGCCATGTCCTGCGTCCCGTTTTGCGCCCGGCCCTGCTGGCCGCCGTGCTGGCCTGCCAGGCCGGATTGCTCTCGGCCTGCGCGCCGCTGGTCGTCGGCGGCGCGGCCGCAGGCACGGCCATCGTGGCCACCGACCGCCGCACGTCCGGCATGCAGCTCGAAGACCAGAACATCGGCTTCAAGGTCGACAGCCACATGCGCCAGGCCTTCGGCGATTCGGCCTACATCAATTCGACCGTCTACCTGCAGCGCGTGCTGCTGACGGGCCGGGTAGCCGACGACAACGCCAAACGGCGTGCCGGCGAGCTGGCCCGCGAAGTCGAGAACGTCAAGGACGTGGTCAACCAGCTGGCCATCGGGCCGGTGCCGGATTTCGAGGCGCGCGCGCGCGACACCTGGCTGTCGTCGAAGGTGCGCGCCGCACTGGTCAACACGCGCGGCGTGCCGTCGCGCACCATCACAGTGACCACCGACGACGGCGTCGTCTACCTGATGGGCAAAGTCACCCGCATCGAAGGCGACCTGGCCGCGGCTGCGGCCGCGGACATCAGCGGGGTCAAGAAGGTGGTCAAGGTCTTCCACGTCATGAGCCGCGAGGAAGAAGAAGCGCTTGCCGCATCCATGAAGGAATCCGGCCAGTCGACCGAACGCGCGCCCATCACCACCCCCTCGTCTTCCGGTGACGCCGGCGACGCTGGCGGCGCAAGCCCGGGCGTCGAAGTGATGCCGATCAAATGAAAAAGCTGTTCATCGCACTGACCGTGGCCGTGCTGGCCGGCATCGGTGCCTGGTTCGCCTGGCGCCCGGCGCCGCAAGCACCCGAAGTCGCCTTTACCACCATCACCGGCGAGCGGCTGTCCATGGCCGACCTCAAGGGCAAGGTGGTACTTGTCAAATTCTGGGCCACCAGCTGCGTGACCTGCGTCAAGCAGATGCCCGACACGGTCGAGCACTACGAGCAATACCATGACCGCGGCTACGAGACCATCGCCGTGGCCATGTCGTACGACCCGCCGAACTACGTGCTGAACTTCGCCCAGACGCGTCAATTGCCGTTTAAGGTGGCGCTAGACACCCAGGGCGAAATCGCGCGGGCCTTCGGCGACGTGCGCCTGACGCCGACGGCCTTCCTGGTCGACCGCGAGGGCCGCATCGTCAAGCGTTACCTGGGCGAATACGACAAGGCGGCCTTCCAGGCCGCCGTGGAAAAAGCGCTGGCCGGCTGAACATATCCGGCCCTGGCGCCGGCCGGCCGTGCCAGGGGCGGTCGGCCGCAGGCGCCGTCCTCAGAAAGCGGGGACCACCGCGCCCTTGTATTTTTCCTCGATGAACTGCTTGACCGCGGGCGTGCGCAGGGCCTCGACCAGCTTCTTGACGGCCTGCGCATCCTTGTTGTCCTCGCGGCTCACGACCACGTTCACGTACGGGGATTGCGCCCCTTCGATGAACAGCGCATCGCGGGTGGGCACCAAGCCGGCTTCCAGCGCGTAGTTGGTGTTGATCAGCGCCAAGTCGACGTCATCGAGCGCGCGCGGCAGCATGGCCGCCTCCAACTCGCGAAAGCGCAGCTTGCGTGGGTTTTCGGCCACGTCCAGCGGCGTGGCGGCAATATCCTGCGGATTGCGCAGCTTGATCAAGCCTTGCGACTGCAGCAGCAACAGCGCGCGGCCGCCGTTGGTCGGGTCGTTGGGAATGGCAACCGTCGCCCCTTCGGCCAGCGCCTGGACCGACTTGACCTTGCGCGAGTACGCGCCGAATGGTTCGACGTGCACGCCGCCGACGGCGACCAGCTTGGTGCCGCGATCCTTGTTGAAGGTGTCCAGGTAAGGCTGGTGCTGGAAGAAGTTGGCGTCCAACTCCTTGTCGGCCAGCTGCAGGTTGGGCTGGACATAATCGCTGAACACCTTGATGTCCAGCTCCACGCCCTGCGCGGCCAGCGCGGGCTTGACCGCCTCCAGGATTTCGGCGTGGGGCACCTGGGTGGCGCCCACCTTCAGCGTTTCGGCCCGGGCGGCGGCCGGCGCCGCAAGGCCGGCCAGCAACAGGGCGGACGACGCCAGGACGGCGCGAACGAAATGGGAACGCATGGAAAACCTCGCGAAAAAAGACGGGGACGAAAGGACGGGGACGACGGCCGGCGCCAGCCGGCTGCCGACCGGAAACCCCGCAATTTACCTAAAAAGCGGTTATTTGTCGGGCATAAGATCATCGATTTCGGATATAAGGCGGCACGGCGCCACTGCACGCTGCACCGATGCAGCACGCCACAGCCCCGGGGCGTCTACAATGCCCGGTCAGCCGGGCGCGCAGCCGTGCCGTCCGGTCCGTTTTCCACAACTTGCCGCATACGCCGCCAGCCATGACCGACTCCAATCCCGAATCCGCTGCCGTCGCCGCCCTGTCGCCCGCCGTCAAGGCAGGCGTTTTGTCCGAAGCCCTGCCCTACATCCGACGCTTCCATGGCAAGACCATCGTGGTCAAGTACGGCGGCAACGCCATGACCGAAGAACGGCTGCAGCGCAGCTTCGCCCACGACGTCGTGCTGCTCAAGCTGGTCGGGCTCAACCCGGTGATCGTGCACGGCGGCGGCCCGCAGATCGACGAAGCCCTGCGTCGCGTGGGCAAGCAGGGGACCTTCGTGCAAGGCATGCGCGTGACTGATGCCGAGACCATGGAAGTCGTGGAGTGGGTCCTCGGCGGCCAGGTCCAGCAGGACATCGTAATGATGATCAACGAAGCCGGCGGCAAGGCCGTCGGGCTGACCGGCAAGGACGGCAGCCTGATCCTGGCGCAAAAGAAGTACATGGCCAACAAGGATGCGCCGGAATCGCCGCTGGACATCGGCTACGTGGGCGACATCGTGCGCATCGAGCCTGCCGTGGTCAAGGCGCTGCAGGACGACCAGTTCATCCCGGTGATCTCGCCCATCGGCTATGGCGAGGACGGCCAGGCCTACAACATCAACGCCGACGTGGTCGCCGGCAAGATGGCCGAAGTGCTGGGCGCCGAAAAGCTGGTCATGATGACCAATACCCCGGGCGTGCTCGACAAGAACGGTAACCTACTGACCGGCCTGTCGGCGCAGACCATAGACGAGCTGTTCGCCGACGGCACGATTTCGGGCGGCATGCTGCCCAAGATTTCCTCGGCGCTGGACGCGGCCAAGAACGGCGTGAACTCGGTACATATCGTCGATGGGCGCGTGCCGCACTGCCTGCTGCTGGAGATCCTGACCGACCAGGGCGTGGGCACCATGATCAGCTCGCATTGATGACGGCGGTCTCCGTCCCGCGCGCGGTGCGGGTGCTGCGCTATCCTGCGCCGCGTGCGCGCCGCACGCGAGCCGTGGCGCCGGTGCCGCGCAGCCGGCCGCTCTGGCTGTTCGACCTGGACAACACGCTGCACGATACCTCGCACGCAATCTTCGAACGCATCAACGCGGGCATGACCGCCGCGGTCTGCGAGGCGCTGGGCTGCGACGTCGACACGGCCAACCAGCTGCGCACGCGCTACTGGAAGCGCTACGGCGCCACCGTCATCGGCCTGGTGCGCCATCACGGCGTGGACCCGCATGCCTTCCTGCACCGCAGCCATGATTTCGACGTGTGCACCCTGGTCAAGGCCGAGCGCGGCCTGGCGCGCCGCCTGGCCAAGCTGCCGGGACGCAAGATACTGGTGACCAACGCGCCGCTGCACTACGCGCGGGCGGTGCTGGCGCACTTGGGCATCCTGCGCGCCTTCGATGGGCTTTGGGCGCTGGAGCAGATGCGCTATCACGGCGACTTCCGCCCCAAGCCTTCGCCTGCGCTGCTGCGGCACATCCTGGCCCGCGAGGGCGCGGTGCCCGCCCAGGCCGTACTCGTCGAAGACACGCTGCCCAACCTGCGCGGTGCGCGCCAGGCCGGGCTGCGCACCGTGCACGTCTATCATCCGGGCACGCCTTTCGCGCGCCGGCAGCATGGCCGGCCGCTGTACGTGGACTTGCGGGTAAACTCGATCGCCGACCTCCTGCTGCGCAAGCGCCCGGTCCGGGGCCGCCAGGCCGCTGGGCTGCTGCGCCCTTGAAAGCGGTGACCCCATGGCGATCAAACCCGGCGAACGCAGGACGCAGATACTCGAAACCCTGGCCGGCATGCTCGAGCAGCCCCGCGCCGCGCGCATCACCACGGCCGCGCTGGCCGCGAAGATGCAGTTTTCCGAGGCCGCCCTGTACCGGCATTTCGCCAGCAAGGCGCAAATGTACGAGGGCCTGATCGAGTTCATCGAAACCACGATCTTCACGCTGGTCAACCAGATCATCGCCGCCGAGCCCCAGGGACTGGCGCAGGCCCGGCGCATCGCCGCCATGCTATTGGCGTTTTCCGAGCGCAACCGCGGCATGACCCGGCTGCTGACCGGCGATGCGCTGGTCACCGAGGACGATAGGCTGCAGGCGCGCATCAACCACATCCACGACCGCATCGAAGCCTCGTTCCGGCAAGCGCTGCGCGTCGCGGTCGAAGACGGCAGCCTGGCGCGCGACACTGACGTGGCCGCGCGCGCCAGCCTGCTGATGCATTGGGTGCTGGGTCGCTGGCTGCGCTATACGCAAAGCGGCTGGACGATACCGCCGACCGGGCACCTGGACGAACAACTCAGGGTGGCGCTCGGCTAGCGCCGCCGACAGCCGCCACGCAAACCAAGGAGACAGCCGCCCATGCCGCCATCCACCCCCGCATCCTTGCCCGCGCCCTCGCAATGCCGCGCCGTCGTGGTCGGCGGCGGCACCATGGGCGCCGACATCGCCGTCGTGTTGTTGCGCGCGTCGTGCCAAACGACGGTGGTCGAGCCCGACACGGGCCGGCACGCCGGCATCCTGGCCCGGGTCGACGAGAACCTGGCCGCGGCCGGTGCCCAGCAAAACGCGGTGCGGCTCGCGCTGGTCGCCGGGTTGGACGATGCGCACTGGCAAGACGTCGACCTAGTCATCGAATGCATCCCTGAAAAACTGCCACCCAAGCAGGCCTTGTTCGCCGAGCTCGTCAAGCGCGCGCCGGCGCACGCCATCCTGGCCAGCAACAGTTCGAGCTTTCCCATCAGCGCCATCGGCCAGGGGCTACCTACGCGCGAGCGGATGCTGGGGCTGCATTTCTTCATGCCTGCGCACCTGGTGCCGCTGGTGGAGGTGGTGCTGTCCGAGGCCGCCGATCCGCGGCTGGGCGACGCGCTGGCGGCGTTCATGCGCCGCTGCGGGATGGTGCCCGTGCTCGTGCGCAAGGACGTGCCGGGCTTTTTGGCCAACCGCCTGCAGCACGCGCTGGGCCGGGAGGCCTTCGCGCTCATCCAGGAAGGCGTGGCCAGCCCCGAGGACGTGGACGCCGCGGTGCGTTTTGGCTTCGGTTTCCGCTACCTGGCCGCCGGTCCCCTGCTGCAGCGCGACCACGCCGGACTGGAAGTGCACTGCGCGGCGGCAGCCACGATGTACCCCACCTTGTCCAACGCCACCGAGCCGCCCCCGGTACTGACCGAGCGCGTGCAGGCCGGCCACTACGGCATGAAGGCGGGACAGGGTTTTTACCGCTGGGACGAGGCGTCCATCGCTGCCGAGCGCGCCCGCTATGAGCGGCTGCTGCGCGCTGGGCTGGCGCTGATCGCCGAGGAACTGCCGCGCATCGACCCCTGACGGCGACCGCCAGTTTGCCTAGGCGGACTGCGCGCCCGCCTGCGCCGCGGGCCGCGACGCGCACACCGGGCAGCCTGGATCGCGCCGGACGTTGACGCTGTGCCACTGCATCGTGCGCGCATCCAGCCATAGCAACCGGCCGCTCAGGCTGCGGCCGACGCCGGCCAGCAGCTTGAGCGCTTCGGCCGCCTGCATGCTGCCGATGATGCCGACCAGCGGCGCAAATACCCCGGTGGTCGCGCAATTGACGTCCTCGACGTCGTCGGCCTCGGGAAACAGGCAGTGGTAGCAGGGCGCGTCGTCGTGGCGCAGGTCGTAGACCCCGACCTGGCCGTCGAAGCGTATCGCCGCGCCAGAGACCAGCGGCCGCGCGAGCGCCACGCAGGCCCGGTTGATTTCGTGCCGGGTGGCGAAGTTGTCCGTGCAATCGAGGACCAAGTCGGCCTGCGCGACCTGCTCGAGCAGCGCATCGCCGCGCAGGCGCTGCACCAGCGCGGTCACCTGCGTCTCGGGGTTCAGGCCGGCCAGCATGGCCTTGCCCGATTCGGCCTTGGGCATCCCCACGCGCGCGGTGGTGTGCAGGATCTGCCGCTGCAGGTTGCTCAGTTCGACGTGGTCGTCGTCAGCCAGGACGATGCGGCCCACGCCGGCCGTTGCCAAGTAACAGGCCGCGGGTGACCCCAGGCCGCCTGCGCCGACGATCAGCACGCGCGCGGCCAGCAGCTTTTCCTGCCCCTCGATGCCGATCTCATCGAGCAGGATGTGGCGCGCATAGCGCAGCAGCTGCTCGTCGTTCATTTGTCGACCGATTCGACCCCCGCAGGCGTGATCTTCAACCGCTCGGTCTTGCCTGCGGCATCGTCGCCCTTGCCCTCGGCGCTGGCCACGCGCTGCTTGGCCTTTTCCACCGGCTTGCCGTTGAGCACGTTGATGGCCTGGCGCAGTTGAAAGTCGTTCTCGCTGCCGAACTCGAAGCTCTTGGGCTGCTCGATGTTCTCCGGATCGGTCTTGGACTTGTATTCGCCGTTGGGGTTGGCCAGGTGGCGCTGCAAGTCGGCCTCGCGCGGCAGGCGGAACAGGTCGCCGTATTCGGTGTCGGGCACGACGATGTCAGGCTCGATGCCGGTGGCCTGGATGGACCGCCCCTTGGGCGTGAAATAGCGCGAGGTGGTCAGCTTGATCGCCGTGTCCTCGGAGATGGGCAGGATGACCTGCACCGACCCTTTGCCGAAGGTGCGGTTGCCCAGCACCTTGGCACGTCCATGGTCCTGTAGCGCGCCGGCGACGATTTCGGACGCCGACGCCGACCCCACGTTGACCAGCACGACCATGGGTACGGTCTTGGCCCACGATGGCAGCCCGGCGAGGTAGTCGCCGTCACCCCGTGCGTAATCGACGGGGCTGGCCACGTAGGTATGGCGCGAATCCGGCGCGCGGCCGTCGGTGGAGACGATTTCCACGCCGCGCGGCAGGAAGGCCGCGGACACGCCGATGGCGCTGTGCAGCAGGCCACCCGGGTCGTTGCGCAAATCCAGGATCAGGCCGCGCGGCGCACCCTTGGCGCCCAGCTCCTGCAGGTGCTTGACCAGGTCGGCGCCGGTCTTTTCCTGGAATTGCGCGATGCGCACGTAGCCGATGTTGCCATCGAGCATCTTGCTGCGCACGCTGCGCACCTTGATGATGTCGCGCACGATGCGGATCTGGATCGGTTGTGCCACGCCTTCGCGCGCGATGGTCAGCGTGATCGGCGTCTTGGGCTCGCCGCGCATGAGCTTGACGGCCTCGTTCAGGCTCATGCCCTTGGTGGGCGTGTCGTCGATCTTGACGATGAGGTCGCCTGCGCGCACGCCGGCACGCTCGGCAGGGGTGTTTTCGATGGGTGCGATGACCTTGACGAAGCCGTCTTCCGTGCCGACCTCTATGCCCAGTCCGCCGAATTGCCCCTGGGTGGCGGTCTGCATGTCGCGGAAGGCCTCGGCATCCAGGTAGGCCGAATGCGGATCCAGGTCGGACAACATGCCGGAGATGGCCCCGTGGATGAGGTCCTTGTCCGACACCGGCTCGACGTAGTTGTTCTTGATGGCCGCAAAGACATTGGTGAACTGGCGCAACTCTTCCAGCGGCAAGGGCGTGCCGCGCTGCGCGACGGCGGATATGGCGAGGCTGACCAACAACCCGGCGACGACGCCCAGCGAAACCAGCCCGAAACTACGAAGCTTGTGAGTGCTCATGCACATTCCTGTTTGATGCCGGGACGCCTGGCAGGCCGCCCCCCGGCGGCGCCGGGCGCATCGGCCGGCCGCGCGGGCTGCATCCCCTTGGCTGCATTGGACCGCTCAGCGCGCAAGAAATTTCGCCGGATCCTGCGGCGCCCCTCGGTGCCGAATTTCAAAGTATAGGCCCGATTCCACCTGCCCGCCCGTCGATCCCACGGTGGCAATCGGCTCTCCGGCCGACACCGTTTGGCCGACCCGCTTGAGCAGGCTCTGGTTGTAAGCGTAGACGCTGAGGTACTGGTTGCCGTGGTCGACGATGATCAGGTTGCCAAAGCCGCGCAGCCAATCGGCGTACACCACGGTGCCAGGCGCCACGGCCCGCACCGCCGTGCCTTCCGGCGCCTGGATGAGCAGCCCGCGCCACTTGCCACCATCAGGCCGCTCGGTGCCGAAACGCGCCCGGATGGGCCCTTGCACCGGCCGGGGCAGCGCCCCCTGCAGGCCGGGGCCTTCGGCCAGCACCGCGTCCGGCAGCGAGCCGCGCGCGACCGGCCGCTCGGCTTCGTCACGTGCTTGCTCGGCACGCGCCTGTTCTTGCTGCGCGAGCCTGGCCTGCCGCTCGGCCTCGCGCTGCGCGGCCAGGCGCTGTTCGTCGGCGCGCCGGGCCACCTCGGCACGGGCCTGCTCGGCGCGCCGGCGCGCCTCCTCGGCCTGCTGGCGGGCGAGCTCGGCCGCGCGGCGCGCCTGTTCCGCGCGCCGCCGTTCTTCTTCGAGGCGGCGGCGCTCCTCGGCCAGGCGGCGCTCTTCCTCGGCGCGGCGGGCGGCGGCCACTTGGGCGGACAGTTCCTCGATCAAGGCAGCCAGGCGGCGCTCATCGCGGTCCAGCCTGCCGGCCTCGCTACGCTGCGCCTGCAGCTGCCCTTCCAGGCGGGCCAGGACAGTGGCACGTTCCTTGCGCTGGGCCATTAGCTCGATGCGCGCGGCGGCGGTCTGCTCCTGCAGCGCCTGCAATTCGGCGCGGCGCTCGCTTTCCTGCCGCTGCAGGTCCTGCAGCCGCGCGATCTCGTCACGCAGCGCCTGCACCTTGTCGGCGCGCGCGCGCGACACATAGCCCAGGTACGCCAGGTTGCGCCCCAGGTCCTGCGGGTCGTCGCCCGACAGCAGAGCGGTCCAGGGCGACAGGCCACTGGCGTACTGCATGCGCAGTTGCTGCGCGAGCTCGTAGCGGCGCACGTCCAGCTCCTTTTGCTGGGTGACGATGGCCGCCTGCAACTTGGCGATTTCCTGGCGCACCTGGCCGATGGCTTGGTCCAGTTCGTCCAGCCGCTGCGTCAGCCGGGAAATCGCCGTTTCGGACTCGCGCAACGCATCGGCCGCTTCCTTGCGGTCGGATTCCCTCGCCTCGATTTCCTTCTGCAGCTTCTCGATGCGCTCGCGCAGCGCCTGGCGGCGGCGCTCGGCCTCGGCTTGGCGGCGGGCCAGTTCGGCCGAGCCGGGCGCATCGGCGGCCAGGGCCGCCGCCATCGGCACCCCGCCCGCCAGAAGCACGCACGCCAGCAAACCGGCCGCCAGGCGCATGGATCAGCCCTGCTTGGCTTTACCCTGGGCAGCCACGGCGGCCATTGCGGCCTCGATCTCGGCAGGGTCGCCGAGGTAGTAGTGGCGGATCGGCCGCAGGTCCGCATCCAGCTCGTAGACCAGCGGCTGCCCGGTGGGGATGTTCACGCCGACGATGTCGTCGTCGGACATCTGGTCCAGGTGCTTGATCAGCGCCCGGATGCTGTTGCCGTGCGCAGCGATCAGCACGCGGCGACCGGCGCGTATCGCCGGGGCAATGGAGTCGTTCCAGAAAGGCAGCACGCGCGCCACGGTGTCCTTCAGGCACTCGGTGGCCGGCAGCTGGTCGGCCGGGATCTTGGCGTAGCGCGGATCGAAGCGCGGGTGGCGCGGGTCGTCCAGGTCCAGGGGATCGGGGGCGATGGCATACGCACGGCGCCAGATCAGCACCTGCTGCTCGCCGAACTTGGCGGCGGTCTCGGCCTTGTTCAGCCCCTGCAGCGCGCCGTAGTGGCGCTCGTTCAGGCGCCAGCTGATGCCCACCGGCGTGTACATCGCGTCCATGGCGTCGAGCGCGATCCACAGGGTGCGGATGGCGCGCTTGAGCACCGACGTGAAGGCCACGTCGAAGGCATAGCCTTCGCGCTTGAGCAGCTCGCCGGCCTTGCGGGCCTGCTCGCGGCCGGTTTCGGTCAGGTCGACGTCGGTCCAGCCGGTGAACCGGTTTTCCAGGTTCCACTGGCTTTCGCCGTGACGCATGAGGACGAGTTTGTACATGGCGGTGTGGGCGTTGACTGGGTTAAGGTTGGCAAGTCGGGGCATTTTATAATTGTCCGGTTATGCACCCGCTTACCGGCTCCGAGCCTGCAGGACTCATCTCCGTGGATTTCTTCCTTAGCGACCCGAACAATCTGTTTATCCTGGCCGCGGCCGTCGTCTCTGGCCTGATGCTGCTGTGGCCCGCCCTGACCCGCGCGCGCGGCGGTGCGGCCATCTCCGCCACGCAGGCGGTGCAGCTCGTCAACCAACGCCAGGCGGTGATCGTCGACGTGCGCGACGCACAGCAGTACGCCGCCGCCCACATCGCGCAGGCGCGCAACGTGCCGCTGGCCGAGATCGAGCAAAAGGCTTCGTCCCTGCCCAAGAACAAGCCGCTCGTGGTCGTCTGCGACCACGGCCGCGACTCCGCCAAGGCGGCCGCCAAGCTCAAGCAGCTCGGCCATGCCGAAGTGTTCACGCTGGAAGGCGGCCTGCGCGGCTGGGTCCAGGGTGGACTGCCCCTTGCCGGCAAGAAGGCCTGACCCAGACCGAAGGAACACGCCATGCAGAAAGTCCTGATGTACAGCACGGGGGTTTGCCCGTTTTGCATGCGCGCCGAAATGCTGCTGAAGCAGCGCGGCGTGACCGAAATCGAAAAGATCCGCATCGACCTCGATCCGGCCCAGCGCGAGGCCATGATGCAGCGTACCGGCCGGCGCACGGTGCCGCAAATCTACATCGGCGAGACGCACGTCGGCGGCTTCGACGATCTGTCGGCGCTGGATCGCGCCGGCAAGCTCATTCCCCTGCTCAACGGCGAGAACCCGGCGTAACGCGCCGGGCGGCCCGCCCACCCCAACCAGGAATCTGCAATGTCCGAACAGAACGCCCGCCAGGCGGGCAACGAACCGACCTTCAACCTCCAGCGCGTCTACCTCAAGGACCTGTCGCTGGAGATGCCCAATGCGCCGCGCATTTTCCTGGAGCAGGAAGCGCCCAAGGTGGAGGTCAACATCAACGTCGGCGGCCAGCGCCTGGCCGAGACCATCTTCGAATCGACGGTGACCGTGACCGTCACCACCCGCATCGGCGACAAGGTCCTTTACCTGGTCGAGGCCACGCAGGCGGGCATTTTCGAGCTGGCCAACATTCCCGCCGAGCAAATGGATCCGCTGCTGGGCATCGTCTGCCCCACCATGCTCTATCCCTACCTGCGGGCCAACGTGGCCGACGCCATCACGCGCACGTCCCTGCCGCCGCTGCACCTGGCGGAAGTCAACTTCCAGGCGCTGTACGAGCAGCGCCTGGCCGAATTGGCCGCCGCGCAGCAGCAGGCCCAGGGTGGACAGGCGGGCGGCGACGGCGCCGGGATCATCCTGCCCCCCGGCGTGTCGCGCCAGTAAACCACGAGGTCGCGCCATGACGCAGCGCCTGCGGCCCATCCCGGGAGGCTTGCGCCGGCCATGACGCACGCGCCCGCCGATCTGCGCGTGGCCGTGCTGGGCGCAGGCAGCTGGGGCACAGCGCTGGCCATAGCCGCCAGCGCGCGCTGCCCCACCCTGCTGTGGGCGCGCAACCCGCAACTTGCCGCCGACATGGCGGCACGCCGCGAAAACGCCCGGTATCTGCCGGGCATCGCGCTGCCCGAGGCGCTGGCCTGCAGCGCAGACATCGACGAACTTTTCGCCCATCTGGCCGGCGCGGACCGGGCGCTGCTCATCCTGGGCGTGCCCGTGGCCGGGCTGCCGGATGCCTGCCGCGCGGCGGCCGAAGGCGCGCGCCGGCACGGGCTGCGTCGTACTGCGGTCGTGTGGACCTGCAAGGGCTTTCACCCCGAGGACGGCCGCCTGCCGCATGAGGTCGCCGCGGCAGCGTTTGCCGGCCGGGATGACATCGCAGCCGGCGTGCTGTCCGGACCATCGTTTGCCAGCGAGGTCGCGCGCGGCCTACCCGTTGCCCTGACCATCGCCTCCGACGATGCCGGCGTGCGCGACGCCACAACCGCCGCCCTGCACGGCGGCGCCGTGCGTGTCTACGCCAGCAGCGACGTGATCGGCGTGGAAACGGGCGGCGCATTGAAGAACGTCATCGCCATCGCCTGCGGGATTTGCGACGGCCTGGGGCTGGGCATGAATGCGCGCGCCGCGCTGATCACGCGCGGGCTGGCGGAAATCACCCGCCTGGGCGTGGCCCTGGGTGGGCGGGCGCAGACCTTCGCCGGCCTGACCGGGCTGGGCGATCTGGTGCTGTCGGCCACGGGCGACTTGTCACGCAACCGCAGCGTAGGGGTCGCGCTCGGCCAGGGCCGCAAGCTCGATGACATCCTGGCCGCGGGCATGACCGCCGAAGGCGTGCGCTGCGTGCAAGCGGCGCTGCAGCGCGCGCGCGCCGCGGGCGTGGAAATGCCCATCAGCCAGGCGGTGTGCGACGTGCTCTTTCACGGCGTGCCGCCGGCGGCGGCGGTCTCGGCCTTGCTGGCCCGCGAGGCGCGCGCCGAAATCCCGGCCGCAGACCCGCGGGGATGACAACACTGGAGGGAGTAACCATGTTCGACGCATGCATCCACGCCGCGGCGCGCACCTTGCGCCGCGCGGCGGCGCTATTGGCCGGCGCGGCATTGGCGCTTGCGGCCGCCGGCGCCCAAGCCGCCTGGCCGGAACGGCCGCTGCGCATGATCGTGCCTTTTCCGCCCGGCTCCTCGCCGGACATCCTGGCACGCACCATCGCCGAGCCGCTGTCACAGTCGCTGGGCCAGCCCATCGTCGTGGAAAACCGTCCCGGCGCAGGCGGCAACATCGGCACCCGGCTCGCGGCCAAGGCTGAGCCCGACGGCTACACGCTGCTTTATACGATCAACGGGCCGCTGGTGACTGCGCCCACGCTCTACAAAAAGACGTTGGGCTATGACCCTTTCCGTGACCTGGCGCCGGTCACCCTGGTCGCCACCAGCCCCAACGTGCTGGTCGTCAACGTCGATTCGCCCGCTGATTCGCTGCAGGCCTTCGTGCAACTGGCCAAGTCCCGCCCCGGGGCGCTGAACTACGGCTCGGTCGGCCCAGGCAGCTCGGCGCACCTGGCCATGGAAATGTTCAAGCACGAAGCCGGCATAGACCTGCTGCAGGTGCCGTACGCGGGCTTCCCGCAGGTCATCAATGCCATCATCGCAGCAGACGTCCAGGCCGGTTTCATGGTGCCCGCCATCGCCATGCCCCAGGTGCGCGCCGGCAAGGTGCGGGCGCTGGCCATCACCAGCCGCCAAGCCAGCCCACTACTGCCCGGCATCCCGCCCATGACCGAGCTGGGCTACCCCGACTTCGAGTCGATTTCCTGGAACGCCATCCTGGTGCCGGCCGGCACGCCCCAGCCCGTCATAGACCGCCTGAACAAGGAGCTGTCAGGCATCATCCGCAGCGACGCCGTACGCAAGTTGCTCGACGCCCAGTACTTTTCGGCGGCCGGCTCTTCGCCGCAGGAGTTGGCAGACCTGATGCGCACCGAGAAGGCGCGCTGGGACGCGGTGATCGAGCGGCTGGGCCTGTCGCTGGATTGACGCGCGCGCAGCGGCGCGGCCACGGGGCGGCGCCGCTGCGCCAGCACCCAGGCCGGTCACGGGACGGCACCAGCGTAGCCCAGCTGGCGCCAAGCCTCGAACACGGTGACGGCCACGGCGTTGGACAGATTCAGGCTGCGCTGGCCCGGCCGCATGGGCAGGCGCAGCCGCTGGGACTCGGGAAAGCGATCCAGGTGCGCTGGGTCCAACCCCGCCGACTCGCGCCCGAACACGAAAACGTCGCCCGCCCGGAAAACCGCCTGGTCGATGCGCCGCCCTGCCCGCGTGGTCATGGCGTAGATGCGCGGCGGTTGCGCTTGGCAGGCGGCCAGCGCTTCGTCCAGGCTATCGTGCACCTTGACCGGCTGCCATTCGTGGTGGTCCAGGCCGGCACGGCGCAACCGCGCATCGTCAAGCTCGAAGCCCAAGGGTCGCACCAGATGCAATTGGGCGCCCGTGTTGGCGCACAGGCGGATGGCGTTGCCCGTATTGGGCGGGATTTCGGGGTGGACGAGCACGACGTGGATCATGGCGACATTTTGCCAGTTGCCGCCCGCGTCGCCGCCGCTACCGGGCAAGACGGGCGCTCTGGTAGGGCGTGCGCGCCGCAGCCAGCGCCAGGACGCTATCCGCGCCGGCATCGATCAAGGCGCGCGCCGCCGCGTCCATCGTGCTGCCGGTGGTCATCACGTCGTCGACCACAGCGACGCAGCCTGAGACCGGTCTCACGCAGGCATACAGGCCCCTTGCGCCCCGGCGGCGTCCCAGCCGGCCCTGGTGGGTCTGGCGGCCTTGCTCGCGCGTGCGTCGCAGCCACGGCACGACGGGCAGGCCGAGCTCGCGGCCCAGGGCGCGTGCGATTTCGCCGGCCGGATTGAAGCCCCGCTTGCGCAACGATGCGGTAGCGGCGGGCACAGGCACCAGCGCGGTCGGTGCGGGCAACGGCGGCAGCGCCCGGCCGACGGCCTGCGCGATCAACTGCGCAAGCAGCGCGGCACGCGCCAGCCGCATGCCGGCCTTGAGTTGATGGACCAGCGCATCGGCAGGTGGCAGATAGTCGAATGCGCATACTGCGCGGGCAAATGCAGGCGGCCGCACGGCGCAGTCCGGGCAAGCCGCGCGGCCCGCGGGCAGCGCCAGCCAGCAGCGCGGGCAGCGCGCCACATGCGCCGCGTCCGCCAGGACGTCTGCTGCGCACCCGGGGCATAGGTTTCCCCCGCGGGCAGCCATGCCACACAGCGGGCAATCGGACGGCAGCGCCGCCGCAGCCTGGCGCAGCCGCATGCGCACGCGCGACGTCGCCTGCGCGCACAACGAAAACATCGCTTGCACGGCCTCGGCTTGAGCAATAATGCGCATAACAGTCCCGTGTTTGCGGCCAGTTCCGCCATTACCGCACATCCTGCGCGTCGCTGCCCGCGCGATGCGACATTCATGTCCCAGCCAAACAGCCGCCTGCCTTCGCTGCCCATCGATGCCTCGCACGTCGCCATGCAGTTCGCCCGGCGGGGCGATCTTTCCGAGGCCCAGTTCCTGTATGCCGAAATCGCCCGGCGCATGGGCGACCGGCTACGCATCATCCGCCTGCAGCCGCAGGCCGTGCTCGATGCCGGATGCGGCGCGGGCGACAACCTGCCGCTGCTGCGCGAGCGCTACCCGGACGCGGCCTATACCGGGCTGGATCATTGCGCGCCGCTGCTTGCGCAAGCGCGCGCCCGCTATGCACCCGAAGGGCTGGGCGCGTGGCTACGCCGGCTCACGGGTCAACGTGCGCCGGTGGAGTTCATCCATGGCGACCTGGCCGCCACCGGCTTGCCGCCCGAATCGCTGGACCTGGTCTGGTCCAACATGGCGCTGCATTGGCATCCGGCGCCGCACGACGCGTTGGCCGAGTGGCGCCGGGTGCTCAAGGTAGGGGGATTGGCGCTGTTTTCCTGCCTGGGTCCGGGCAGCCTGCGCGAACTGCGCAAGGCCTTGCAGGACGCGGGGCTGTCCACCGCCACGCCCGGCTTCGTGGACATGCACGACTTCGGCGACCTCCTGATCGAGAACGGCTACGCCGATCCGGTGATGGACCAGGAAACGCTGACGCTGACCTATCGCACGCCCCAGCGCCTGCTCGAAGACGTGCGCGCGCTGGGCGGCAACCCCGCGCGCGGGCGGCGCGCCGGGCTGGTGGGAAGAAGCTGGATGGCGCGCCTGTGCGAAGCGCTAGAAGCCCAGCGCAACGGCGACGGCGTCATCCCGTTGAGCATCGAAGTGGCCTACGGCCATGCCTGGCGGGCCGCGGCGTATCGCGCCGCGCCCGGCGAGACGCGCATCTCGGTCGGCGCAATCGGCCGGCGTTGAAGGCGGGCGGCCGGCCGGTCAGTGCAGCGGCCCCTGCGGCACCAGCCCTTCCGGCGTGGCAAGCGCCTGGACGCCGCGCAAGGGTTCGGAGGCCGCGCGCACGCGCCGGCGCGGCTGTTCACGCAGTTGCACGCCGTCGCGTCCCGACCGGAAAGCCTGCACCATGGCATCGACGACACCGGGCAGGTCCCGCAGCTTGCCGTACTGGGCCCGCAGCCAGCGCGCATCGTTGCCTTGGCGGATGGCTTCGTCGCGCAGCACCGCCAGCAGATCGGTCGTCCCCAGCTCGTCGGCCACCGGCATGAGCTGCTCCAGCAGGCCGCGCACATGGTCGACCAGGCGCAGGCGCTGGCCGTCGGCGGCCACATAATTGCCGTGCAGCCCGAAGCGGCAGGCTTGGAAATGGTTGCTGCGGTAGGCCAGCCAGGCGCCCTCCTGTGGCGCGGGCTGGCGCATCGCCCACACCGCCAGCGCTTGCGCGAAGGCGGCCAGCTGGCAGGCCTTTTCGACCGTCAGCGGCGTGTCGCACACGCGTATCTCGACCGTGCCGAATTCGGGCTTGGGCCGGATGTCCCAATACAAGTCCTTGATGCTTTCGGCCAGGCCGAACGCACGCAGCTGCGCCAGGTGGGCCTCGAAGCGGTACCAGTCGGTGACGTCGGGCGGGATGTGGCCCGACAGCGGGAAGTTGTTGACCGCGTTCAGGCGGCAGCACGAAAACAGCGTATCGACGCCTTCGTAATACGGCGAAGAGGCCGACAAGGCAATGAAGTGCGGCACGAAGGGAGACAGCCTGTGCGCAAGGGAAATGGCTTCGTCGCCCGAGGCCACGCCAAGGTGGATGTGCTGGCCGAACACGGTGAACTGGCGCGCCAGGTAGCCGTACATTTCGGCCAGGTACTGAAAGCGCGGGCTGTCCGAGATGGCACGCTCCTGCCAGCGCATGAACGGGTGCGAACCACCGCCGGCGACCGCGACGCCGACCGCGTCGGCCGCTTCGCACAAGGCGTCGCGCATTTCGCGCATTTCGGCCAGCAGGCCGACCGGATGTTCGTGCACGGATGAATTGAGCTCTATCATGGACCGCGTGATCTCGGGCTTGACGCGGTCGGCCACGGCATGGTCGGCAAGGTGCGCCAGCACTTCCTCCGAGGCGGCGGTCAGATCGAACGAGCGGGGATCGATCAGTTGCAGTTCGAGTTCGATGCCCAAGGTATTAGGCGTCGATGAAACGAACGGGATCTGTTCCATCTCGGTCTCCTGTAAATGGCGGATGGGAGCCGGCCGTTTTGTTGTGCGAGGGCGATCCCATGGCTTCGGTTCGGCACGGCGGACTTGCAGTGTAGCCGCGCCATGCCGGCGAATTCTTTGAAAATCGTGACATTTGTACCGGCTATAGCGGAAGATGACGAATTTTCCCGGCACGGACGCGCGAGCGTCCACTTACAAGCCAAGATTCGTGCGGGTTGGCGGACGGGACTGTGCGCCAGCCCGCACACGCCAACGATTTCCAGGGTGCCCGGGTTATTCCCTATTCGGGTATACCCCTAGGCCAGCGGCCGGCCCAGTGGTGGCCATACCCTTTGAGATGCGCCGTGACGGCCGGCTGGGGCGGCGCCGCGTGCGGCGGCCGGGGACAGCCGGCCGATTCGCGACGCGCGATTGCCGATGGGCTCAGGCGCCGACCGCGAAGGCCGCGTAGGCCTTGTAGAACATGTACGCGGCCAGGCAAAACAGCAGGTAGGCGAAGACGCGCTTGAGCGACTTGACGGGCAGGCGGTGGGCGGTGCGCGCGCCCAGGGGCGCGGTCAGCACACTGGCCACCACCAGCGCGAGCAGCGCGGGCCAGTAGATGTAGCCGAACATGCCCGGCGCGAGGTCAGGCTGGCGCAAGCCCGAGATGACATAGCCGACGGTGTTGGCCAGCGCGATCGGAAAGCCCAGCGCCGCCGAGGTGGCCACCGCGTTGTGCAGCGGCACGTTGCACCAAGTCATGAAAGGCACCGACACGAAGCCGCCGCCGGCGCCCACCAGCCCAGACAGGAAGCCAATGCCGGCGCCGGCCGCGGAAGTGCCCAGCGGCCCGGGCATCTGGCGCGAGGGCTTGGGCTTTTTGTCCAACAGCATCTGCAGCGCCGAATAACCGACGAACAGCGCAAAGAACAGCGCCAGCCAACCCGTCTTGAGCGCGGCGAAAACCGCGCCGCCGGCCAGCAACCCGCCGAGCACGATGCCCGGGGCGAAGGCAGCCACGAGTTTCCAGCGCACCGCTCCCTTGCGGTGGTGCGAGATCACGCTCGATACCGAGGTGAACAAAATCGAGGCCATGGACGTGGCGATGGCCGCGTGCACCACCAGTGAGGCATCCAGCCCCTGCCAGGTCAGGAGCAGGGTAAGGAAAGGCACGAGCAACATGCCGCCGCCTATGCCGAGCAGGCCGGCCGCAAAACCGGCAATCGCGCCCAAAAGGAGCAAGACGCCGAGAAACAAGGGATCCATGAATGCGCTTCCGTCGTTGATGCGATAAAACCGTCCAATATACTGGCGGTCATTGCCTGCGGCCAAGCCGGCCGCGCTCAAAAACACCAAACCCTACCATGAACACCCCCGATACCGAAGTGTTGCGCCAGGCGCTGGCCTGGCTGGGCCAGGGCCAGGCGGTGTACCTGGCCACCGTCATGCAGACATGGGGATCGGCGCCGCGCCAGCCCGGCGCGCTGTTGGCGGTCAGCGCCGACGGCCGGGTGTGCGGATCCGTGTCCGGCGGCTGCATCGAGGACGACCTGATCGACCGTGCCAAGCGCGGCGCGCTGCCGGCCAAGCCGGAACTGGTCAAATACGGCGTCACGGCCGACGAAGCTACGCGGTTCGGCCTGCCCTGCGGCGGCACCCTGGAGCTGCTGGTCGAACCCTTGGCCGGCGCCGGATGGCTGCAGGCCGTGCTCGATGAAGTCGTCGCCCATCGGCTGGTGGCGCGCACCCTGGACCTGGCGACCGGGCAATCGACCCTCGCGCCGGCCACGCCCGCCGACGCATCGGGCCGCCAGGGGCAGGCCTGCCGCACGGTCTACGGGCCGCACTGGCGGCTGCTGATCATCGGTGCCAACCAGACCGCGCGCATCCTGGCCGAGATCGCCACGGCGCTGGAATTCCACGTGATGGTGTGCGATCCCCGCGAGGAGTTCTTCGCACAATGGCAGCTGCCCGAAGTGGAGCTGCGCACCGGCATGCCCGACGACACGGTGCTGGAAATCGGCGTGGACGCGCGCACGGCCATCGTCGCCGTCACCCACGATCCCAAACTGGACGACATGGCCTTGCTCGAGGCGCTGAAATCGCCCGCCTTCTATGTCGGCGCGCTCGGCTCGCGGGCCAACCAGGCCAAGCGGCGCGAGCGCCTGCGCATGTTCGACCTGCAGGACGACCAAATCGACCGCCTGCACGGCCCGGTCGGCCTGCCCATAGGCAGCCGCACGCCGGCCGAAATCGCCGTGGCCATCGCCGCCGAACTGGTCCAGGTGCGCAACCGCCTGGTTGTCGCGGCGGCAAGCGCCAGCGCCTGCGCTGCTTCGGCCTGACCGGCCGCACGCCACGCCAGCCCCGCGCTTGACGGCATAAGCGCGGCGGCGATGCGGCCCTACTTGCGCCAGAACCCCGGCGTAAAGAGCACCAGCACGGTGAAGAATTCCAGGCGGCCGATCAGCATGGCGAAGGTGCACACCCAGGTCTGGAATTCGTTCAGGCTGGCGAAGCTGCCCATGGGCCCCAGCGGACCCAGGCCCGGCCCGATGTTGTTCAGTGACGCCAGCACCGCCGAAAACGCCAGCACCGGATCCAGCCCCGAGAGCAGCATCAGCGCGGTCAGCAGGCCCAGCGACAACCCGTAGACCATCATGAAGGCCAGCACCGATGCCAGCACGCGCGGCGGCACGATGCGCCCCGAGACGCGCACTGGCGCGACCGCGTGGGGGTGGACGATGCCCACCATTTCCTGCCGCGCCTGCTTGACCAGCATGACCGCCCGTATCATCTTGATGCCGCCACCGGTGGAGCCCGCCGAGGTCGCGAAGGTCGACAGCACCAGCATCACCATGGGCGCGAACAGCGGCCACTGCACATAATCCGTGTTGGCATAACCCGTCGTGGTCGCCACCGAGATGGTATTGAACATCCCGTAGCGCAGGGCCTGCAGGGGCGAGTCGTAGACCTGGCGCCAGTACAGGAAGGCCGTCACGAGCAGCCCGCCGCCCAGCACCGTGACCAGGTAGGGGATGGTCTGGGGGCATGTCAGGTACGGCCGCAGGCTGCGGGTGCGCAGCACGCTGAAGTGCGTGGCGAAGTTGACCCCGGCGATCAGCATGAACACCATGGCCACGATTTCAACCGAGACGGAATCGAAGGCCGCAAATCCCGCGTCATGGGTGGAGAAGCCGCCCAACCCCATGGTGGTGGCCATGTGGCACCAGGCCTCGAACCAGTCCAGGCCGGCGGCACGATAAGCCAGCAGGCACAGTACCGACAGGCCAAAATACACCGCGTACAGGGCCTTGGCGGTGCCGGCGATGCGCGGGGTGAGCTTTTCATCCTTCATGGGTCCTGGCGTTTCGGCGCGGAACACCTGGTGCCCGCCCACGCCCAACAGCGGCAGCACCGCGACGGCCAACACCAGTATGCCCATGCCGCCGACCCATATCATGGTCGCGCGCCAGACATTGATGGAGGCGGGCAGCTTGTCCAGGCCGGACAGGATGGTGGCGCCGGTCGTCGTCAACCCCGACATCGCCTCAAAGTAGGCGTCGGTGAATCCCAACGGCGTGCCGGCGCGGTGGAAATAGATCAGCAGCGGAATCGTGGCCAGCGCGGGCAGCACCACCCAAACCAGGGACACGAGCAGGAAGCCGTCGCGCGGCCGCAGCTCACAGCGCCCGCGCCGGGTCCCTGCCCACAGCACCAGGCCGATGGCCAGCGCCACCAGCAAGCCGTCGACGAAGGCATCGAGCGCATCGTCGCCGCCCCACGCCGCCACGGCCGTTGGCACGGCCATGGTCGCGGCAAACACGACCATGGTAAGGCCCAGCATGTTCAGGACTGCGAGCAGGCGGCGCATGGCAGGCGGCAGGATCCTAGAAGAACGAGGCGGAGACCTGGAACAGCTTCTCCACCTTGGGCATCTGGCGCCGGCTAGGAACGAACACGATGACGTGGTCGCCGGATTCAATGACGGTATCGGGGCCCGGCATGATGATTTCGTCGCCGCGCGCCAGCGCCCCGATGCTCGCGCCAGTAGGCAGCCGGATGTCGGAGACCTTGCGGCCGACCACCTTGGACGTGGCGCGGTCGCCATGGGCGATGGCCTCCAACGCTTCGGCCACGCCCTGGCGCAGGCGGTGCACGGCGACCACGTCGCCGCGCCGGACGTGCCGCAGCAGCTCGCTCATCGTCGCCTGGGAGGGCGAGACCGCGATATCGATGTGGCTGCCCTGCATCAGTTCGCCGTAGGCCTGGCGGTTGATCAGCGCGATGACCTTGCGCGCGCCCAACCGCTTGGCAAGCAGCGAAGACATGATGTTGTCCTCGTCGTCGCTGGTCAGCGCCAGCCACGTATCCATGTCCTCGATGTTCTCGCGCTCGAGCAGCGCCTCGTCGGTGCCATTGCCGTGCAGCACCAACACGTTGTCCGGCAGCTGGGTGGCCAGGTACTCGCAGCGCGACTGGCTACGTTCGATGATGCGCACGCTGTAATTTTCTTCGGCCAGCATGCGCGCCAGGCGCATGCCAATGTTGCCGCCGCCGGCGATCATCACCCGGCGCACCGCCTTTTCGGCCTCGCGCAGTTGGCGAACGGCGCGCCGCGCGTGCCGCGTGTCGACCACGACGATGATTTCGTCGCCACCCTGCAGTACGGTTGCCGCGCCGTTGGGCAGCGCCCGGCCGTGGCGCAGCACCTGCACCACCCTGGCCTGCACGCCGGGCAGGACGTCGTCGAGCTCGTCCAGGCGCCGCCCGGCAGCCCGACTGCCGGCGGCCACGCGCGCAGCGATGACGCTCACGCGTCCGCCGGCAAACTCCACCACCTGCAGCGCCTCGGGAAACTCGATCAGGCTATGCAGGTAGGTGGCGACGCTGCGCTCCGGGCTGATCAGTGCATCGACGCAAAAGCCTTCGTCGCCCATCAACTCCTCGAGCTCCGGATATTCGGGCGAGCGGATGCGGGCGATGCGGCGTGGCACGTTGAACAACTGCCGTGCCACTTTGCAGACCACCAGGTTGATCGAATCCGAGGCCGCGCACGCGATCAACAGGTCGGCCTCGTCCGCGCCGGCCTGGCGCAGGACCGAAATCTGGCTGCCGTCGCCTGCGACCGTGCGCAGGTCGAAGCGTTCCTGCAGGTAGGCGAGCTTGTCGGCGTCGGTGTCGACGACCGTGATGTCATTCTGCTCGGACACGAGGTTTTCGGCCACGCTCGTGCCCACGCGACCGGCCCCGACGATGAGGATCTTCATGAGCCGCGCTTGCGTGCCGACTCGATGCCCAATTGCTTGAGCTTGCGGTAAAGGTGGGTGCGTTCCAGGCCGGTCTTTTCGGACACCCGGGTCATGCTGTGGCTTTCGCGCCCAAGGTGATACTCGAAGTAGATGCGCTCGAACGCGTCACGGGCCTCGCGCAAGGGTTGGTCCAGCGAAATACTGCCCAGCAACCCCGACAGCACGGGCGAAGGTGCGGGCGCAGGCGACGGCGCCGCAGGCACGCCGTTGCCGGCCGGCGTGGCGGCGACCGCTGCGGCGGGTGCCGCGCCCGCTGCAGCCGGCACCGCGGGCGCAGACGCGGGTGCTGCCGCAGGCGCAGCGGGCGTAGCCGCCACGGCCGGCGCCACCACGGGCGGCGTGATGCGTCCGCGCGCCAGCGCCGCGCCGATGGTCTTGAGCAAGCGCTGCAGCGTGATGGGTTTTTCGAGAAAGTCGACGGCGCCGATACGCGTGGCCTCGACCGCGGTGTCGATGGTGGCGTGGCCGCTCATCATGATGACAGGCATGTCGAGCAGGCCCTGCGAGGCCCATTCCTTGAGCAGGCTGACGCCATCGGTATCGGGCATCCAAATATCGAGAAGGACGAGGTCGGGGCGGCTGCGCAGCCTGGCCTCGCGGGCCTGGGCGGCGTTTTCCGCCAGCTCCACCGTATGCCCTTCGTCGTAAAGGATCTCGGACAGAAGCTCGCGAATACCGACTTCGTCGTCGACCACCAGAATTCTGGCCATAAACAATCACCTATTGGGTAGCCGAATTATCGTTTTCCTGGGCGGCAAGGTCCAGCCCATGCGCCGGCGCAGCCAGGCGCGTCAGCAAAATGGAAACCCGGGCGCCGCCTTCGCGACGGTTGGCGATGTCCATGCGCCCGCCGTGCTCATCGACGATTTTCCTGACGATGGCCAGCCCCAGCCCGGTGCCATGGGGCTTGGTCGTCACGTATGGCTCGCAGGCGCGCTGCAGCACCTGCGGCGAAAAGCCGGGACCAGAATCGGAAACGGTCAGGCGCACCGCCGGCTGCTCGGACCCGTCGGCCCGGCGCGCCTGCGCAAGCGCGGTGGTAACCCGCACGACGCCGGCCTCACCCTGGTCGGCCACGGCGTCGCGGGCGTTGGCCAGCAGATTGTGCAACACCTGCCTCAGCTGGGTGGCGTCGCCTTCTATCCTTGGCAGATTTTGGTCCAACTCGACCTCCAGCCGCAAGGCATGGCCGCCGCGCGCGGCGCCGCCGTCCGGATCCCAGCCGTAGAGCGTCAGCACGTCGGCAGCCAGCGCGTTGAAGTCGATGGGTTCCATGACTGCGGGTGGCGTGCGCGCGTACTCGCGAAAATCGTCCACCATTTGCTTGAGCGAGGCCACCTGGTTGACGATGGTGTGGGTGGCGCGCTCGAGCATGCGCGCATCCTCGGGCGAGAGCCGGTCGGCCAGCTTCATCGCCAGGCGCTCGGCCGAAAGCTGGATGGGCGTGAGCGGGTTCTTGATTTCGTGCGCCAGCCGGCGTGCCACCTCGCCCCATGCCACGGTCCGGTTGGCCGATATCACTTCGGTGATATCGTCGAACACGACCAGGTAACCGTTGCCGCGGCCGTCGACCTTCAAATGCGTGCCGCGCGCAAGCAGCGTGACCGTCGGCGCCGCGCCTTCGGCCGCGGCGTGCGAAAGCGTGATCTCGAACTGCTGCTGCCAGTGCTGGCGCTCCGAGCCCACCGCATCGTGCGCGGCGAAGGTCTCCCGCACCACCCGGGCGAACGCCAGCATGCCCTCGACGGTTTCCAGCGGCCGGCCGATGACGGCACGCAAGTCGGCCTGCAGGATGTCCTGAGCGCCTTGGTTGACCATGGTGACGCGAAAGCCCTCGTCGAAGGCGATGACCCCCGAAGACAGGTTGGCCAGCACGCTTTCCAGATAGACGTTGGTGCGTTCCAACTGGGCGCGGTTGCTTTCGACCATGCGCCGCGCTTCGTCCAGCTGGCGCGTCATCGCGTTGAACGAGCGGGTGAGCTGGCCGACCTCGTCGCGCAGCGGTGGCTCCGGCAGGGGCCGGTAATCGCCCACGCTGACGGCCTGCGTGCCCGCAGCCAGCGTCAGCAGCGGCCGCACCAGGCGCTTGGACAGCGACAGCGCCACGGCGATGGACGCGAACACCGCCAGCAGCAACGCCAGCGTCAGCGTGATGCCGTAGAGCTTGCGCAGCCCTAGCCGGGACAAAGCCAGCTCCTGGTAATCGCGAAACCCTTCCTGGACGCGGTTGGCGTTGCGGGCAATCTGTTCGGCCACCGGCTGCACCAGCTGCAGCCAGCGCGGTTCAGGACCTGCGCCGAGCAGGCTTTCCAGGCGGCCGGGCGTGGAAAGCGGGATGACCACGCGCAGGTGCAGGCCGGCGCCGGCCCCCGGCAGGTCCGGCGTGTCGGCCTCGGCGGCCGCGTAGCCGCGCGCCAGCCGCAATTGGTCGATGACCGTCGACGGCGGCAGCTCGGGCAGCAGCTGCCCATACATGCTGCTGGAAAACGCCACCATGCGCCCGCTGCCGGTAAACACCATGGCCTCGGTCACGCCATTGGCCTCGCGCAGCCGCGTCAGCACCAGCGGCACATTGGCATCCGAAGTGTTGTTCAGCTCCACCGCCATCGAGCGCGCCCGCGCCTCGAGCTCGGCCAGCTGCGTATCGAGCGCGGCGCGGCCGAGGTTCAGGCCGGCCTCCAGCGCGCTGTCGACCCGCACGTTGAACCACGACTCGATCGAGCGCGACATGAACTGCACCGACAGCGTGTAGATGAGCGCGCCCGGCACCACACCGATGAGCGCGAAGGCCAGCGCGAAGCGCGCCGTCAGTCGCGCGCCGAACTGCCGGCGCCGCAGCTGCCGGGCCAGCTTGACCGTCAGGCTGAGCACCCAGACGAACATCGCCAGCGCGAAGACGCCGTTGAGCAGCAGCAGCGTGTCGTGGTACTGGGCAAAGCGCGAGGCATTGCCCGTGGACCAGGCCAGCAGGCCGAGCAGCGCCAGGCCGCTCATGGCCCCGACGATCAGGATGATACGCACGAGCCGGTTCATTGCCGCGCCTCTGACACCGCGAAGCTGAACTGCGCCCAAGGCGTGGCCAGCGACCAGGAGCTGCTGTTGAGCGCATTGACCTGGAAGGGCCGCGCCAGCTGCGATGTATCCAGCCTGACGCGCAGCCTGCCGTCATAGCGCGTATCGCGCTCGAACACGGAAGAATCGGCCACGCGCCAGCCGCGTATGCGCCGCACCTGCGACATGGCCTCGTCCAACGACGCCACGGGCAGGCTTAGCCGCCCCGTGCCGACGCGCCATTGGCGCGTCAACGCGTTGTAGGCGACATGCCAGGTCAGCGTGGTTTCCACCACGGTGCTGTCGAACCACCACCAACGCTCGCGCTCGATGACGAGGTCCGCCGTGAAGTAAAGGGATACGCCGCGCTGCGCCGCCTCGCGCAACTGGTCGTTGAGCGTGATGTCGACGTCGGCGTCGATTTCGAGCCCGCCGTTGCGCACGGCAGGCTCTATGCGGGTGATCCTGGGTTCGTCCGCCCACGCTGGCGCCCAGGCCGCGGGCCCCAGGCACAGCGCGACCAGCAGCGCAGCGAACACTCGCACGGGCATCATGGGTCAGGGGAACGAAATGCAACAACGATGACGGTATTCTTCGCGATTCAGTGCGGCTTGGCAAACAAGGCGAAGAAAAAGCCGTCGTGGGCGCACCCGTACGGATCGGATGCGTCACCGGCATCGGCCGGCAGCAATTGTCCCGGCGCCTGGCGGCGCAGCGCCTCGGGATGGCGCTGCATGAACGCCTGCGCCTGCCGCTCGCCCTCTTCCGGAAAGACCGAGCAGGTCACGTACAGCAGGTGCCCGCCCGGTGCCACGATGTTCCAGAGCGCGTCGGCGATGCGGCGCTGCAAGCCGGCCGTGCGGCCGACGTCGTCAGGACGCCGCAGCCAGCGGATGTCGGGATGCCGGCGGACGATGCCCGAGGCGGTGCAGGGCACGTCGGCCAGCACCGCGTCAAAGGGACGGCCGTCCCACCACGCGCCCGGGTCGGCGGCATCGCCCGCGCGCAGCGCAACGTGCGGACCGGCCAGGCCCAGCCGGTCCAAGTTCTGCGCCACGCGCGCCAGCCGCCCGGCATCGGCGTCCAGCGCCAACAGTTCGACGTCGGCCAGCTCCAGGATATGCGCCGTCTTGCCGCCCGGCGCGGCGCAGGCGTCCAACACCCGCATGCCGGCGCGCAACGGCAGCAGCGGCGCGGCCAGCTGGGCGCCGGCGTCCTGCACCGACCACCACCCCTGCGCATAACCGGGCAGCTCCGTCACGGGCCGCGGCACGGACAGCACCAGGCCGTCGGCGAGCACCGGATGCGCGGCAATGCCGGCCTGGGCGAACGCTTCCAAGACGTGCTCGCGCCGCGCGCGCCGGCGGTTGACGCGCAGCGTCAAGGGCGCCGGACGGCCGGACGCCTGCAGGATCGCCTGCCATCGGTCCGGATAGGCACGCCGCAGCTTGTCCACCCACCAGCCCGGATAGTTCCATTTGGCCTGCTCGTCGTCGGCGATGGCCGCCAGCAACGCGTCGCGCTCGCGCAGGAACCGCCGCAGCGCCGCGTTGACCAGCGCCTTGTACGGCCGCAACGACTTGTGCGCGGCCGCGGCCCGCACCGCCTGGTCCACCACCGTGTGCGGCGCATAGACCGGTTCGCCCGGTTGCAGCGGCCCGCCGCACTGGTGGCGGGCCGCTGCCTCGGCCAGCGACAGCGCAGCCAGCAGCAGGCCGTCGGGCAACGCCCCGGGCGGACGGCGCGGCACGAGCTTTTCACGCAGCGCCGTGGCCGTGCCCAAGGTGCGCATGGCGTGGAAGGCCACGGCCTGGGCGGCCGGGCGCAAACCGTCGGCGACTTCGGCCAGCGCGTCATTGAGCGATCGGCCTGCGCGCACGGCGGCAATGCAGCGCGCGGCAGCGAGCAGCACGTCCGACAGCGCGGGCCGATGATGGGGTTCTTGCATGGCGCGCATTGTAGGACGCGCGCTGCCCGACACCTGGCGTTGCAACCTGTCACGCAGTCGCCGGCGTGGGCACCTACTCTAGCGGTCAGGTCACACGGCGCGACCGGCCGGCGCGCACACGCGCGCAGCGCGCGGTCTCGCACACGGAGGTAACCCATGACTCGCGGCGGCAAGATCCTGGTCGGCATCCTGGCCGCATCGGTGCTGCTGCCCGCCGCGCTGGTCGCCGCAGTCGCCACCTTCGATTGGAACCGTGCACGCCCCCTCATCAACGAAAAGGCCAGCCAGGCGCTGGGCCGGCCGTTCGCCATCCGGGGCGAGCTGCGCGTGGACTGGGCGCGACGGGCCGATGAATCCGGCTGGCGCGCCTGGGTGCCATGGCCACACGTGCAGGCCCACGACATCGTCGTGGGCAATCCGCCCTGGGCCGAGGGCGACTTTGCCGTCGTGCGGCGCGCAGGCTTTGCGTTGGCACCCGTGCCGCTGCTGGCGCGGCGCATTCGCATACCCGGCATCCATGTGTCAGGCCCGGCCATCCAGCTGCGGCGCGAGGCCGACGGCAAGGCGAACTGGCAGTTCGACCTGCCAGAAAGCGGCCCGCATCCGTCGGCCTGGCAACTGGACGTGGGCACCGTGGGCTTCGACCGCGTCCGGATATCGTTGCAGGACGCCGTGCTGGACGCTGCTGTCGATATCGCGGTCGAGCCCCTGGGCGCGCCCATTTCGCTTGCCGAGGTGCTGGGCGCGGCGGGCCAGGCGGCCGCGGCGCCGTCGGCCCCCGGCGACTACGCATTCGGCTGGCAAATCGACGGCCGATACCAAGGCATGCCAGTGCGCGGCGAAGGCAAGGTCGGCGGCGTGCTCGCCCTGCAAGGCGGCGCGCCGTTTCCCGTGCAGGCCGACGTGCAGGCAGGACGCACCCGTGCATCGGTCGCCGGCACGCTGACCGATCCGCTGGACCTGGCCGCGTTGGACCTGAAGCTGGCGCTTTCGGGGCGCACCCTGTCCGACCTCTATCCGCTGACCGGCATCACGCTGCCCGATACGCCGCCCTATGCCACCGACGGCCACTTGCGCGCGCGCCTGGGAACGGAAGGCTCGACCTTCGACTACCAGGGCTTCACCGGCCGCGTCGGCAAAAGCGACCTGCGCGGGGACCTGCGCTACGTATCAGGACCGGACCGGCCCAAGCTGACTGGCAAGCTGGTTTCCGACCAGCTGCGGTTGGCAGACCTGGGTCCGTTGGTCGGCGCCGGAGCCGCCGGCCAAGACGCCGACGCCGGCCGCGCCGCGAAACCGCGGCAGCGGCCCGGCAAGGTGCTGCCCGTTCAGGCATTCCGCACCACGCGCTGGCGCGCCATGGACGCCGACGTCGCCTTCGACGGCAAGCGCATCGTGCACAGCCGGCGCCTGCCGCTGCGCGACGTGTCCGGCCACCTGGTGCTGGATGACGGCGTGCTCACCCTCGACCCCCTGCGCTTCGGCGTGGCCGGCGGTCGGCTGGACGCGGCGCTGCGCCTGGACGGCGCCCGCAGTCCCATGCAGGGCCGCGCGCGCCTGGCTGCCCGGGGATTCAAGCTCAAGGAACTGCTGCCCGATTTCGAGCCCATGCAGACCAGCCTGGGGGAAATCAACGGCGACGCCGCGCTGGCCGGATCGGGCAATTCCGTCGCCGCGCTGCTGGCCAGCGCCGACGGCGAGCTCAAGGTGCTCATCAACGACGGCGCGATCAGCCGGGGCCTGACCGAGATCGCCGGCCTGAACGTTGCCAACTACGTCGTCACCAAACTGTTCGGCGACGACGAGGTGGTGATCAATTGCGCGGCTGCCGACATGGCACTGGACCACGGCGTGATGACCCCGCGCCTGGCGGTGTTCGACACCGAAAACGTTTTGGTCGAGGTCAGCGGCACGGTGGATTTCGGCAAGGAATCCTTGGACCTGGATATCCGGCCGCACAGCAAAGGCATACGCATCATCTCCCTGCGCTCGCCGCTATATGTGCGCGGCAGCTTCGCCGACCCGCAGGCTGGCGTGCAGCCCGGCCCGCTGATCGCCCGCGGCGCCGGCATGGTGCTGCTGGGCGCGCTACTGACCCCCGCGGCCGGATTGCTGGCGCTGATCGCCCCCGGCGCCGACGACAAAGACAACCAATGCGCCACGCTGCTGCGGCAGATGCGGCGCGAGCCGGCCGCCGGCGGACGCTAGCCCGCACGGGCGGCGGCCGGCGGCGGGCTCTACAATTGGGCGTTGCGCCATTTCCCGCCGTGCGCCCGGCGTCGTGCCGGCCGCCGCCCAGACCTTTTCTTGCATCCATGAACGTTCAGCATCAGCGCCCCCGCGTGGGATTCGTTTCGCTCGGCTGCCCCAAGGCCTTGGTCGACTCCGAACGCATCCTGACCCAGCTGCGCACCGAGGGCTACGAAGTCGTGCCCACCTACCAGGACGCCGACGTGGTGGTGGTCAACACCTGCGGCTTCATCGACAGCGCCAAGGCCGAATCGCTGGAAGCCATCGGCGAGGCGATGGCCGAAAACGGCAGGGTGATCGTCACCGGCTGCATGGGCGTGGAAGCTGACGCGATCCGCTCGGTCCACCCGGGCGTGCTGGCGGTCACCGGGCCGCAGCAGTACGAGGAGGTCGTGCAGGCCGTGCACGAAGCCGCCCCGCCCGCGGCCGACCACGACCCCTTTGTCGACCTGGTGCCGCCCCAGGGCATCAAGCTCACGCCACGCCATTACGCCTACTTGAAAATTTCCGAAGGCTGCAACCACCGCTGCAGCTTCTGCATCATCCCGTCGATGCGCGGCGACCTGGTCAGCCGGCCGGTGGGCGAGGTACTGGGCGAGGCCGAGCGGCTGGTCAAGGCCGGCGTCAAGGAGCTGCTCGTGATTTCGCAGGACACCAGCGCGTACGGCGTCGACCTGAAGTTCCGTACCGGGTTCTGGAACGGCCGGCCCGTCAAGACGCGCATGACTGAACTCTGTGCGGCGCTGTCGGAGCTGGGCGTGTGGACGCGGCTGCATTACGTCTACCCGTACCCGCACGTCGACGAAGTCATCCCGCTGATGGCCGAGGGCAAGATCCTGCCCTACCTGGACATCCCCTTCCAGCATGCCAGCCCGCGCATCCTCAAGGCCATGAAGCGCCCGGCCTTCGAGGACCGGACGCTGGCGCGCATCCGCCGCTGGCGCGAACAGTGCCCGGACCTGACGCTGCGCTCGACCTTCATCGTCGGCTTTCCCGGCGAAACCGAGGAAGACTTCCAGTACCTGCTGGATTGGCTGTCCGAGGCGCAGCTCGACCGCGTGGGCTGCTTCCAGTATTCCCCGGTCAAGGGCGCCGCTGCCAACGAACTGGACGGCCACGTTCCCGACGAGGTCAAGCAGGAGCGCTGGGACCGCTTCATGGCCCACCAACAGGAAATTTCTGCCGCGCGGCTGCAGCGCCGCATCGGCACGGAGATCGACGTGCTGATCGACGAAGCGGGCGACGAGCAGATCATCGGGCGATCCAGCGCCGATGCGCCCGAGATCGACGGTTGCGTGTACGTCGATGCGCCTGCCGACGGGCGCAGGCTGCGCCCCGGCGACATTGTCCGCGTACGCGTGACCGACGCCGACGAGTACGACCTGTACGGCGAACCGGTCTGATTTCGCGCCGGGCGGCCTTCAGTCGAGCAGATCGGCCAGGTCGTCCGCGTGCTCTTCCTCGACGGCCAGGATCTCTTCCAGCATGCGGCGGGTCGTCGGATCCTTGTCGCCGATGTAATCGATCATTTGCCGATAGCTGTCGATGGCGATGCGCTCGGCGATCAGGTTTTCCTTGATCATCTGCTCCAGCGAATCGGCCTCGACGTACTCGGAGTGGCTGCGCTCGGCCAGACCCTGCGGCGACATGTCGGGCGCGCCGCCCAACTGCACGATGCGTTCGGCGATGCGGTCGGCGTGCTCCTGCTCCTGGGCGGCGTGCTCGGCGAATTCGGCTGCAGCCGGTTCGGCGTTCAGCCCGGACGCCATGAAATAGTGGCGCTTGTAGCGCAGCACGCAGATCAGCTCGGTGGCCAATGCCTCGTTGAGCAGCTTGAGCACCGTGCCCCGGTCGGCCCGGTAGCCTTCGGTGACGGCGCCCGACTCGATGTCGCGCCGGGCCTTGGCCCGGATGGCCTGCACATCCATCTTGAAAGGCTGGCTGAAATCCTGCGCTTTGGGCGTGTCCATGCGTGGGCTCCTGTCGTGGCGGGCGCGCCGGCGTGGCGCGCCCCAAGCCGGTCCAGTGTAGCGAGGGCCGGTGGCGCGGCCTGTGACCAAACGCGCAGCCTGTGTCCAAACGTAGGGACAGGATTGCGCCGCTGCGCCAGGGCCACTGGCGCGGCGGCCAGCGAGATTGCTTATAGTTGACGGTCTGCCCGCGACCGCGCTTTGGACCCGCCGGGCGAAACTTCCCATTGCATAACCATGGATTTGCGAAACCTCTGCGTTTATTGCGGCTCGAACCCGGGCCGCCAGGACATTTACATCGAAGCCGCGCGCGAACTCGGGCGCACGATGGCGCGCCAGGGCATCGGACTGGTCTACGGCGGCGCCAGCGTGGGCATCATGGGCGCGATCGCCGATGCCGTGATGCAGGCTGGCGGCCAGGCCGTCGGCATCATCCCCGAGTCGCTGATGCGCAAAGAGCTGGCGCACCGCGGACTGACCGAACTGCACGTGACGCAGTCCATGCACGAGCGCAAGCGCATGATGGCCGACCGCGCCGACGCCTTCGTGGCGCTGCCTGGCGGGGCGGGCACGCTGGAGGAAATCTTCGAAGTCTGGACCTGGGCGCAGCTGGGCCACCATGCCAAGCCCTGCGCGCTATTTAACGTCGGCGGCTACTACGACGGGCTGGCGCGCTTCCTGGACCACATGGTCGCCGAGCAGTTCGTGCGCGCCGAACACCGCGAAATGCTCATCGTCGAAAATGACCCGCAGCGGCTGCTCGAACGGCTGGCCAACTACCGCGCGCCCCAGGTGACCAAGTGGATCGCGCGCGGGCAGACCTGAAGCCGTCAGCCCGGGCGGTGCCAGCCGCGCACGAATGCGTCGGCGCCCTGGCGCTTGCCGCCGGCCTTTTGCAGCTCCAGCAGCCGCAGCACGCCCTGGCCGGTGGCCAAGTCCACGCCGTCGGACGATGCACCGACCACGCTGCCCGGCTCGGCGCCGGCAGCGCCGTCAAGGGCCCGCGCGCGCCAAACCTTGACCGGCTCGGCCAACCCGGGCAGGCGCACGCTTGCGCCTGGCACGGGATTGAAGGCGCGCACGCGCCTGGCCAGGACGTCCGCCGGCTGCGAACAGTCCAGTAGCGCTTCGGCCTTGTCCAGCTTGGCGGCGTAGGTGACGCCTTCCTCAGGCTGGGGCTGGGCGCGCAGGCGCCCGGCGGCAAGATCCTCGAGTGCTGCGACGATGGCCTGGCCGCCCAGCGCGGCGAGCTTGTCGTGCAGGTCCGCGGCCGTATCGTCCTCGCCGATCGGCACCGCGCGCGCCAGCAGCATGTCGCCGGTATCCAGCCCTTCGTCCATCTGCATGATGGTCACGCCCGTTTGCGCATCGCCCGCCTCGATGGCACGCTGGATGGGCGCGGCGCCGCGCCAGCGCGGCAGCAGGCTGGCATGGATATTCAGACAGCCGTGGCGGGGCAGGTCCAGCACCCACTTGGGCAGGATCAGGCCATAGGCGGCAACCACTATCGCCTCGGGCGCGGCCTCGCGCAAGGCGGCCTGGGCGCTTGCGGCATCCTCGCCGAAGCGACCGTCCAGCCGCAGGCCGCGCGGCTGTGCCACGGCGATGCCGGCCGCCTGGGCGGCCACCTTGACGGGACTGGGAGTAAGTTTCAGCCCTCGGCCGGCGGGACGGTCGGGCTGCGTCAGCACGAGCGGGACGTCGTGCCCCGCGGCGATCAGCGCTTCGAGCGCGACGCGGGCGAATGCCGGCGTGCCGGCAAAGACAATACGCATGACGGAAACTGGCGGGTACCGGGCAAAGGCCCGATGCTAGCATCCGCGGCAGGAGCCGCGCCGGTCAGGCGCGCAGGGCTTCGCGCTCCTGTTTGCGCAGGCGCGTCTTGATGCGGCTTTGCTTAAGCGGCGACAGGTACTCGACAAAGACTTTGCCGTCGAGATGGTCGAGCTCGTGCTGCACGCACACCGCAAGCAACCCATCGGCGTCGAACTCGTAGGGCTTGCCGTCCTGGTCAAGCGCGCGCACGTGGATACGCGCCGCCCGCTTGACCTCGTCGTAGATGCCGGGCACCGACAGGCAGCCTTCCTCGTAAGTTTGCAGTTCTTCGCTTTTCCAGGTGATCTCGGGGTTGATCAGCACGCGCAGGTCGCTGCGGTCCTCGGACACGTCGATCACGACCACGCGCTCGTGCACGTCGACCTGCGTGGCGGCAAGCCCGACGCCCGGCGCGTCGTACATGGTTTCGGCCATGTCGCGGACCAGCTGCCGGATGCGGTCGTCCACCACCTCGACGGGCTTGGCCTTTTTGTGCAGGCGCGCGTCGGGGTAACGGAGGATGGGAAGCAATGCCATGACTGGGCCTATCGAACGATTCCGGGAATCGTCAATATTAAATCAATAATGACTTGATTTCTAATAGATTTTCCCTACTCGGACGATATGTGGGCGGCACTTACGCGTGCAGCGCCAGGCCGGCCAGCCCCGCCCCGAGCACGACGATCCAAGGCGCGACGCGCCATCGCACGAGCAGGACGAAGGCCGTTGCCGCGACGACGAAATCGCGCCCGTCGGCCACGGCGCTGCGCCAGACCGGGTCGTAGAGCGCGCCGGCCAATAGGCCGACCACCGCTGCGCCCGCGCCGGCAAGTGCCGCGCCCGCCCGGGGCTGGACACGCAAGGCGTCCCACCAGGGCAGCGCCCCCGCCGCCAGCAGCAGGCCGGGCAAAAAGATCGCCGCCAGCGCCAGCAGCCCGCCGGCCAGGCCGTGCGGCGTCGGGCCCTGCACCGCGCCCATCCAGGCCGCCACGGTAAAGAGCGGGCCGGGCACGGCCTGGGCCAGGCCGTAGCCGGCCAGGAAAGCGTCCTGCGACACCCAGCCGGGCGCGACCACGGCTTGCTGCAACAGCGGCAGCACCACATGCCCGCCGCCAAAGACCAAGGCGCCGGCCCGGTAGTACGCATCGGCCATGGCCCAGCCCATGCCCAGGCTGGCCAGCGCGGGCAGCGCCAACAGCAGGCCCAGCGCGGCGGCGATGAGCAATGCCCCGGCGCGCCGCCCCAAGGGCAGGCGCAGCGGCTGTGGTACAGGCCCGGCCGCAGCGGGCGGCAGCGACCGGGACGCCAACGCCCCCGCCAGCAAACCGACCGCGATGGCCAGGATCTGGCCCGCCGTGCCACCCGCAAGCATCGTGCAGGCCAGCGCCGCAAGCGCGACGCCGGCCTGCCAGGCGCGCACGCACAAGGCGCGCGCCATGCCCCACACCGCCTGCGCCACCACGGCCACGGCGGCCAGCTTCAAGCCATGCGCCAGCGCCGGCGTCCAGCCGGGCGCGGCGGCGCTGGCCGCGGCCGCTGCGAGCAGCACTGCGGCCGAGGGCGCGGTAAAGCCCAGCCAGGCCGCCGCCCCGCCGGCCCAGCCGCCGCGCATCAGGCCGATCGCAAAACCCGCCTGGCTGGACGCCGGGCCGGGCAGGAACTGGCACAAGGCGACCAAGTCGGTATAGGCCGCGTCGTCCAGCCAGCGCCGCCGTTCGACGAACTCCTGGCGGAAATAGCCGAGATGGGCGATCGGCCCGCCGAAGGCGGTCAAGCCCAGCTTGAGGAAGATCCCGAAAATCTGGAGGAAGGACATTTGCAGCACACCCGGCGGCCGATCCCGGATTATCCCAGGCACACTGTCCGATCATGCCACTGCCTAATGACATCGAAGACCTTGCCGCGTGGCTGCGCCTGTCGATGGAGCCCGGCGCAAAGCCCGCCGTGCTGCGCGCGCTACTGGCCGCAGGCGGCCTGCCAACCCAGATTTACGGCCGCAACGCCGCCGACCTTGCCCGGCTGGCGCCCGCGCGACTGGCCGCGCAACTGGCTGCGCCGCCGGCGCCGCCGCTGCAGGCGGCGGTCGACGCCGCGCTGGCCTGGGCCGCGTCGCCCGGGCCCCACCACATCCTGACCCTGGCCGATGCCGACTATCCCCGGCGCCTGCTGGACATCCCCGACCCGCCCCTGCTGCTGTACGTATGCGGCGATCCATCGGCCTTGTCGCGCCCCATGCTGGCCATCGTGGGCGCGCGCAATGCCACGGCGGGCGGCCTGGCCAACGCGCGCGCCTTCGCCCGGCACCTGGCCGAAGCCGGCTGGTGCATCGCCAGCGGCCTGGCACGCGGCATCGATGCAGCCGCCCACGACGGGGCATTGTCGGCGGGCACGGCTGGCGCGGGCACCGTGGCGGTGCTGGGTACGGGCATAGACCGCGTCTACCCGCGCGGCCACGAGGACCTCGCCCGGCGCGTGGCGGCGCACGGCGCGCTGGTCAGCGAGCTGCCGCCGGGCGCGCTGCCGCTGCCGCATCACTTCCCCCAGCGCAACCGCCTGGTGGCGGGGCTAGCCCTTGGCGTGCTGGTGGTGGAGGCCGCGGACCGCAGCGGGTCGCTGTCGACCGCGCGCATGGCCGCCGACACCGGCCGCGAAGTCTTCGCCATTCCCGGCTCCATCCACTCGCCGCTGTCGCGTGGCTGCCATGCGCTCATCCGGCAGGGCGCGCGTCTGGTCGAAACCGCCCGCGACATCGACGACGAGCTGCGGCCACCGCACATCGGCCCATCGGGTTGCGCCCGCCAGGCCGCCGGCAGCGTAGCCCGGTCCGACGACGCCAGCGACGCGCCCCTGCCGCCCGACGGTCCTGCGCGCACGCTATGGCTGGCGCTGGGCTACGACCCCGTGCACCTGGATGAGTTGCAACGCCGCACGCAGCTCGACGGCGCAGCCGTGCAGGCCGGCCTGCTCGAGCTGGAACTCTCCGGCTGGGCCGAACGCCTCGATGGCAGCCGCTACCAGCGATTGAAGCGCTAATATTCGTTCGATATGCACATCGCGCCGCCGTTGCGGCGCGCCCATACAGGACACGCCCATGCCGCTTCCCCAACGCGTCAAGATCGTCGAGGTTTCGCCGCGCGACGGCCTGCAAAACGAAAAAGACCCCATCCCCACCGACATCAAGGTCGAACTGGTCGACCGGCTCAGCGACGCCGGTTTTCCCAACGTCGAAGCGGCGTCTTTCGTCTCGCCGAAGTGGGTGCCGCAAATGGCCGACGGCGCCGATGTCATGGCGCGCATCCGTCGCCGGCCGGGCACCATCTATTCGGTGCTGACCCCCAACATGAAGGGCTTCGACGCGGCACTGGCTGCCGGCGCCGACGAGGTGGTGATTTTCGGCGCGGCCAGCGAGGCGTTTTCGCAGAAGAACCTGAACTGCAGCATCGCCGAATCCATCGCCCGGTTCGAGCCCGTGGCCGAAGCCGCGCGCGCCGCAGGCATACGCCTGCGCGGCAGCATCAGCTGCAGCCTGGGCTGCCCCTACCAGGGCGAAGTGCCGGTCTCGGCCGTGGTCGACGTCGCCAAGCGGTACGTGGCGCTGGGCTGCGACGAAATCGACGTGGCCGACACCATAGGGGTGGGCACACCGCGCCGGGTGCGCGAAGTCATGGATGCCGTCTCGCGTGTCATCGACCCGGCGCGTATCTCGGGGCACTTCCACGACACCTACGGACAGGCGCTGGCCAACATCCTGGCCGCGATGGAAACGGGCATCTCCATCTTCCACGCCTCCGTGGCAGGGCTGGGCGGCTGCCCTTACGCGCGTGGCGCCACGGGCAACGTCGCGACCGAAGACGTGCTCTACATGCTGCGCGGCCTGGATGTCGAAACCGGCGTGGACTTCGACGCCGTGGTCGATATCGGGCAGTGGATCTCCGGCCACCTCGGCCGGCGCTCAGCCAGCCGCGCCGGCAACGCCGTGGCGGCCAAGCGGGCGGCTTAGGGCGTGTTCACGCCGATTCCGGCCCAGGAGCGCGAAGCGCTGCTTGCCTCGCTCGGCCCACTGCCGCTTTCTGGGCCGGCCTGGCCCGGCTGGGTCAAGGGCGCCGGCTGGGCGATCGTGGCCCTGCTTGGCCTGCAAATCATCGTGACCGCCGCGCGCGTGCCCCCGCAGAGCCTGGACGCGGTCTCGGCCGGTGTCGTCGTGTTCGGCTTCGTCGGGCTGGCCGTGGTGGCGCGCGCCATGCAAAAGTCGGTGACCACCATCAGCGCCGACGGGTTGAGCCAGACTTGGCTGACGCGGCGCCAGGTCGCGTGGGACGAGATCCACTACGCCAAATTCGTGCCCATGCTGTTTTCCAAGCGGCTCATCGTGTTCCGGCGACGCGGCCGGCCGCTGGTCCTGCAGGCGGGCACGCCCGAACTGCAGGCGGCCTTTGCCCGGATCGCGCTGGCCTACCGCCGGCGCTAAGCCCAGTCGTCGCCGCGCGCGCGCAACGCTTCTTTCAGCCGCACTGCCGGCGCAAAGCGTGCGCCTGCCTTGGGCGTGAAGAACGAAAGCTGGGTGCGCCCGGTATCCAACTCGTCGCCGCGCAGCGCCCGGATAGGTAGCCGGCTGCGGTAGCTGGCCACGAGCTGTTCCGGGCCAATGCTGACAAACCCGCCCGCGGCCACGATATGGACGCAGGTGTGCACCGACGTGCACGTCACCCTGGGCCTGGGCGCAGCCAGTCCGTTGTTCAGGAAGACACGCTGGAACGCGGCGTAGGTACGCGAACCTTGGCGCGGCACGACCCAAGGCTCACCGGTCAAATCGGCGGCAGCAACCCGCCTGCGCCGCGCCAACGGATGCTCCGTCGAGGCAAAGACCTGCATGCGGCCCGACCACAGCGGCTCGATGCTGAACAAGTCCAGGTCCAGCTGCGAGGCAATGGACTCATCCAGCCAGCCGATCACGCAATCGAGCTCGCCTTCGGCCAGCGCGCTAAGCAGGGCCAGCGCTTCGGCCTCCACGATGGACATTTCCGGCAATGCGCCCTGGGCCATCAACGCGGCCAGCGCGCCTGGCATGGCGCCGAACCCCACCAGCTGCACGCAGCCGACCCGCAGCACCGGAACGCCTGCAGGATGCCGGGCGGCCTGGATCGCGAATTCGACCGTCTCCAGCGCGATGGCGAGCCGGTCGCGGGCGTGCCGTCCCGCCTGGGTGAGGCGGCCGAGATCGGCCTGACCGTCGATGGCGGCACGCCCGAGCAGTTCCGCCGCTACATCGCCGATGAATTGGACAAATGGCGCAAAGTGGCTAGGGACATCGGCATATCGGCCGACTGACGCAGGCCAGCCATGACCGTCGAGAAAATCGAGTGCTGGGTGTTTCGCGCGCCCATCGAACGGCCCGTGACTGCGGCCGTGGGCAGCATGACGAACCGGCCCGCCGTGTTCGTGCGCATTCGCGCCGACGACGGCGCCTGGGGATGGGGGGAAGTGTTTTGCAACTTTCCGACGGTCGGCGCCGAGCACCGCGCTCGCCTGCTACGCGAGGTCGTCGCACCGCTGCTGCAAGGGATGCGAAGCGACCAGCCGGGCGAAGTTTGGGCGGCGCTGACGGCCAAATTACGCCGCATGGCGTTGCAAGCCGGCGAGCCGGGGCCGGTCGCACAAGTGCTCGCTGCGGTCGACCAGGCGCTTTGGGACATGCAGGCACGGCGTGCCGGCAAGCCGCTGTGGCGCCTGCTGGCCGATGATCCGTCTGCTGACGGTCGGGTGCGTCCCTATGCATCCGGCCTGGGGCCGGACGGCGTGGTCGAAGCGGCGCTGGCCGCCGGAGAAAACATCCGTGGGCACGCGGATTTCGACGCGGCCATCGCCGCCGGCCATTTGCGCTTCATCCAGCCGGACGTGGCAAAGTGGGGCGGTATCACGGGATGCCTGGAAGTGGCTCGCCGCGCCGAACGGGCCGGCCTGGTCTATTGCCCGCACTGGCTGGGCGGCGGCATTGGATTGGCTGCGTCCCTGCACCTGCGCGCCGCGCTCGGGCCCACAGGCCTGGCGGAAATCGATGCCAACCCCAACCCCTTGCGCGAGGCCGTTTTCGCGTTGCCGCCCATGTACGACGGCTGGCTGACCTTGCCCGAGGCGCCGGGGCTTGGCGTGGAGCCGGACCTGGCGGCGCTGCGGCGGTATCGGTCAGACGCCTGAACCGATGCGCGCGCTGCGCGCCCTATTCGTACGAACGCGCATCCTCGATCACTTTGCCGTCGTTGGGCAAAGTGCCGGGCGGCACCAGCTCGACCTCGCCGCGCAGCTTGGTGACGTCACGCACCGTGGCGGCCATGCGCGCGGCCAGCCCCTCGTGCGCCTGCGCGACCTCCACCTTCAGCGTCATGCGGTCCGACCCGATCGCGCCGCTGATCACCAGGCGGCCACGCCCGGCCTCGGGATAGCGGCGCAGCACTTCGGCGACCTGCCCCGGATGCACGAACAGGCCGCGCACCTTGGTGGTCTGGTCGGCGCGGCCGAGCCAGCCACGGATGCGCGTGTTGGACCGCCCGCAGGGCGAGCGCCCGGGCATGACGGCCGACAGGTCGCCGGTGCCGAAGCGCACCAGCGGATAGTCGGGATTGAGCGTGGTCACGACGACCTCCCCCACTTCGCCGTCGGGCACCACTTCGTCGGTGCCCGGGCGCACGATCTCGACGATGATCTCCTCGCCCAGCACCAAGCCTTCGCGCGCCGGCGTCTCAAAGGCGATCATGCCGACGTCGGCGCTGCCGTAGGCCTGGTAGGCCTGTATGCCGCGGGCGGCCAACCAATCGCGCAGCGACGGCGGGAAGGCCTCGCCCGATACCAACGCGCGGCGCAGGCTGGGCAGCGCCACTCCCATCTCGTCGGCTTTCTCCAGGATGATCTTCAGGAAGCTGGGCGTGCCCGTGTAGCCCGACGGCGCCAGGTCGCGGATCGCCTGGACCTGCTGCTCGGTCTGCCCGGTGCCGCCGGGAAAAACCGTGCAGCCCACGGCATGCGCGGCCGTCTCCATCATCGAGCCGGCGGGCGTGAAGTGATAGGAAAAGCAGTTGTACGCGAGCTCGCCGGCGCGAAAGCCCGCCGCATATAGCGCACGCGCAAACCGCCAATAGTCGCGCCGGCGGCTTTCCGGCTCGTAGATCGGCCCGGGCGAGGAAAACACGCGCAGAGCCTGCCCCCAGCCTATGGTGGAGAACCCGCCGAAGACACGCTGGATGACCGGATCGTCGGCCGCCTGGCGCGACGCCTGCTGGATGGCCAGCAGCTCGTGCTTGCGCAGCACGGGCACCTGCGCCAGGGCCTGGCGGCTGTTCAGCGCCCAGGGATCGATGCCCTTTAGCTGCCGCGCAATGGCGGGCGCGCTGCCCATGGCGCGCGCGACCGCCGCCGGCAGGGCGGCGAACAGGTCGCGCTCGCGCTGTTCGGGATCGCGGATTTCCAAGGCGTCGTAGTACTCGGACATGGCCGCGCCCCTTAGGCCAGCCAGCGCTTGCGCCGGCGGTAAAACTTGGTGTCGCGAAAGCTCTTGCGGCCGCCGCTGGAGATGCCGAGGTAGAACTCCTTGACGTCCTCGTTGCCGGCCAGGTCGGCCGCGCGCCCATCGAGCATCACGCGCCCGTTCTCCAGGATGTAGCCGTAGTCGGCGTAGCGCAGCGCGATGTTGGTGTTCTGCTCGGCCAGCAGGAAGCTGACCCGCTCGCGCTGGTTGAGGTCACGCACGATTTCGAAGATTTCCTCGACGATCTGCGGCGCCAGGCCCATGGACGGCTCGTCGAGCAGGATCATCGCCGGGTCGGCCATCAGCGCCCGGCCGATGGCGCACATCTGCTGCTCGCCGCCCGAGGTATAGCCGGCCTGGCTGGCGCGCCGCTGCTTTAGCCGCGGGAAGTACTGGTAAACGCGATCGAGCGCCGCCGACAGCTCGCCGCGCGACAGGCGCCGCGTATAGGCGCCGGTCAGCAGGTTTTCCTCTATGGTGAGGTGCGCGAAGCAATGCCTGCCTTCCATGACCTGGACGACGCCGCGGCGCACGAGGTCGGCCGGGGTCAGGCTTTCGATGCGCTCGCCCCGGTACTCGATGCGGCCCTTGGTCACTTCGCCGCGCTCGCCGCGCAGCAGGTTCGACACCGCCCGCAGCGTGGTGGTCTTGCCCGCGCCGTTGGCGCCCAGCAAGGCGACGATGCCGCCTTCCGGCACCTGCAGCGACACGCCCTTTAGCACCAGGATGACCCGGTTGTAGATGACCTCGATGCCGTTGACGTCCAGCAGTACGCCGGTCCGTTGTGCACTTGCGCTGGCTGTCATGATGTCCCTCGCTGGCTGCCCGCCCGCGCAGGCGGGCAGCCGCCGCAATCACTTGCCGCAATCACGCGGGGTGATGTTCTTTTCCTTGGCGTAGCGCGCCGCCATGTCCTTGACCAGCGGGTCGACGACCGACTTGTCGGCCTGGTACCAGTCGGACACCACCTGGAATTTCGCGCCGTCCCATTGCGCGATACGTGCCCAGTCATCGCCCATGTGGTTGTCGCAGCTGGTGCGCACCGGCCGCATGATCTCGCCGAAGCCCAGTTCTTCCAGGCGCTCCTGGGTCAGGTTGAGATTTTCCAGTCCCCAGCGCACCTGCTCGGGCGTCATGGTCTTGCCTTTGCCGAACCTCTCCTGGGCAGTGCGTATGGCCTCGACCTGCAGCATGGAAATCATCATCCCGCGCGTATGGGCGATGGTGTCCAGCGACTGTCCGGTCTTGTCGGTGCCTTCGCCCTTGTCGTAGACGTAGCGCTTGAGGTCCTCGTAGACCTTGCCGGTGCCGGCGCTGTTGTGGATGGTGATGACGTTGTAGCCCTTGGCCACGGCGCCCAGGTCACGCACGTCGCCTTCGGATCCCGCCCACCAGATGCCGTATATCTTGTCACGCGGATAGCCGCTGGCCTGTGCTTCGCGGATGGCCGTGGGCGTCATGATGCCGGCGCTCCACAGCAGCACGTAGGCCGGACGCGATTGGCGGATCTGCAGCCAGGTCGATTTTTGCTCCACGCCCGGCGCGGTCACCGGATAGAGCAGCAGCTCGAAGCCGTCGCGCTTGGCCCGGCTTTGCAACAGCGGGATCGGCTCCTTGCCGTACGGGGAATCGTGGTAGACGAGCGCGATCTTCTTGCCTTTGAGGTTGCCGCCCTCCTTCTTGGCGATGTCCTGGACCATGACGTCCGCAGCCGTCCAATAGGTGCCGAGCAGCGGAAAGTTCCACTCGAACACCGACCCGTCGACCGATTGCGACAGGCCATAGCCCACGGTCACCACCGGCACCTTGTCGATGGGCGCCTTGTCGCTAACCGCAAAGGTGATGCCGGTGGACTGGGTGTCGAAGCCCGATGCCCCGCCGCCGCGGGTCTTGAGACGCTCGTAGCACTCCACGCCGCGGTCGGTGGCGTAGGCCGTCTCGCACTCCTCGTAGGTAATGGTCACGCCGTTGACCCCGCCGTCGCGGGCGTTGACCAGCTTCAGGTAATCCATCTTGCCGTCGGCCCAGGGAATGCCCAGCGGCGCGAAGGAACCAGTTCGGTATGCCAGCAGCGGGATGAACTGCTCAGCCGCCACGGCGGGCAGGACGGCGCCAAGGGCGCCGGTCGCGACGACGGCGGCCGCGATTCGCTTGGGATTGATGCGCTTCATCTCCATTTGCCTCCTGGGTGGCATCCTCGCGGACGCCGTGGTTGACCCGGTCTTGTCGCCGGGCGTTCGGTTTGGCGAAGCCGGCGCAGTCGTGCCACGGCAGCCTCGCCTCGATGTCAATGCGGGAACGGCCAGATGCGCAGCTTTTCCTTACCAATGCTCCAGAGCCGTGCCAGGCCATGTGGCTCGGCGATCAGAAAGAACACGATCAGCGCGCCGAACACCATGTGCTCGATGTGCGCGGCCGTGTCCACCGACAGCGGTAACCCGAACCAATGCGGCACATTGGTCAAGAAGACCGGCACCAGGACGATGAAGGCCGCGCCGAAAAAGCTGCCCAGCAGCGAGCCCAGCCCGCCGATGATGACCATGAACAGCAATTGGAAGGAGCGCCCCAGGTCGAAGGCCAAGGGTTCCCACGAGCCCAAGTGCAGGAATCCCCACAGCGCACCGGCCACGCCGACGATGAACGAGCTGACGGCAAAGGCAGTGAGCTTGGCGTACATGGGCCGGATGCCGATCACGGCGGCGGCCACGTCCATGTCTCGGATGGCCATCCACTGGCGCCCGATGGCGCCGCGCACCAGGTTCTTGGCGACCAGCGTGAAGACCACGACGATGGACAGCACCAGCAGGTAACGCGCGGTCGCGCCCTGCAGCGAGATGCCGAACACCGACAGCGGCGGCACGGCGACACTGCCCGACGGCGAATAGTTGGTGAAGAATGGGATGCGCAGAAAGGCCCAATCGACGAAGAACTGCGCGGCCAGCGTCGCCACCGCAAGGTATAGGCCGCGTATGCGCAGGCTGGGGATGCCGAAGATCACGCCGACGACGGTTGCGCATGCGCCGCCCAGCAGGAACTGCACCAGCAGCGGCAGCTCTGGGATGCGCACGCCGAAGTTCCAGGCCGCATAGGCGCCCACCGCCATGAACGCACCCGTGCCCAGCGAGATCTGCCCGCAATAACCGACCAGAATGTTCAGCCCCACCGCGGCCAGCGACAGGATGAGGAAAGGAATCAGCAGCGCGCGCAGCAGGTAGTCCGACGCCAGCAGTGGCACGGCGATGAAGGCCGCCGCCAGCAGCAGCGCCATGAAGATGCGATCCTGGCGGATGGGAAATATCTGCTGGTCGTCGCGATAGGACGTCTTGAATTGGCCGTTTTCGCGATAGAACATGGATAGCTGCCTCCGCCCGGCGTTCAGACCCGGTCGATGATGCGTTCGCCGAACAGGCCCTGCGGCCGGAACAGCAGGAACATCAGTGCCAATACGTAGGCGAACCAGATTTCTATGCCGCCGCCCACCAGCGGCCCCAGGTAGACCTCCGATAGCTTTTCGCCCACGCCGATGATCAGCCCGCCGACGATGGCGCCGGGCACCGAGGTCAACCCGCCCAGGATGACCACGGGCAAGGCGCGCAACGCCGCCGTGGACAGGGTGAACTGCACGCCGAACTTCGACCCCCAGACGATGCCGGCCACCAGCGCGACCAAGCCGGCCACCAGCCACACGATGACCCAGATGCGGTTGAGCGCAATGCCAATCGACTGGGCGGCCTGGTGGTCGTCGGCCACGGCGCGCAGGGCACGGCCCGTGGAAGTGAATTGGAAGAACGCGGCCAGGCCGGCGACCAGGGCGGCTGCGACCGCCGCCGCCGTGAGATCTTCCAGGTTGATGAGCAGGCCGCCTTCGAAGACCGATTCCAGGATGAAGACCGGATCCTTGGGCATGCCCACGTCGATCGAATACACCGAGCTGCCGAAGGCGATCTGGCCCAGTCCGTCCAAGAAGTAGCTGATGCCCAGGGTCGCCATCAGCAGCGTGGTGGCTTCCTGGTTGACCAAGTGCCGCAGCACGAAGCGCTCGACCGCCAGGGCGAGCAGCCACATCAGCCCAGCCGTGACCGCGAAGGCCAGCACGTTCGCGAGCAGCTTGCTCTCGAACCCCAGCCAGCCGGGCAGCCACTCGGAAAAGCGCGCCATGGACAGCGCAGCGACCAGCACCATGGCGCCCTGCGCGAAGTTGAACACACCCGACGCCTTGAAGATCAGCACGAAGCCCAGGCCGATCAGCGCATAGAGCGTGCCGCTCATCAGGCCGCCGAACAGCGTCTCGAGGAAAAATCCCATCTTCGCCTCCCGTCAACGCCCGGCCGCAGCCGCGCCCGGCACGCTGCCCGCGGCGGCCAACGCTGCGTCGACCATTTCGCCGCCCACGCCGAGGTACGCCCGTATCACCTCGGGATTGGACCGAACCTCGTCGGGCGTGCCGTCGCCGATCTTCCTGCCGTAGTCGAGCACCACTACGCGGTCGGAGATGTCCATGACCACCCCCATGTCGTGCTCGATAAGGACGATGGTCGTGCCGAATTCGTCGTTGACATCCAGGATGTAGCGGCTCATGTCCTGCTTTTCTTCCATGTTCATGCCGGCCATGGGTTCATCGAGCAGCAGCAGCCGCGGCTCCATGGCCAGCGCGCGGCCCAGGTCCACGCGCTTTTGCAGCCCGTAGGGCAGCCGCCCGACCGGCGTCTTGCGCCAGGCTTGCAGCTCCAGGAAATCGATGATGTTTTCGACCACCTCGCGGTGCGCGATTTCCTCGCGTTCGGCCGGCCCCAGCCGCAGGGCCTGGGCAAGCAACCCCTGCTTCATGCGCAGGTTGCGGCCGGTCATGATGTTGTCGAGCACGCTCATGCCCTTGAACAGCGCCAGGTTCTGGAACGTGCGGGCGATCCCCATTTCGGCGGCGCGCCGGGGGTTCATGCGGGTGTAGCGCTGCCCGTCGAAGACGATGCTGCCTTGCTGCGGCGTGTAGACGCCGTTGAGCACGTTGAGCATCGAGCTCTTGCCCGCGCCGTTCGGGCCGATGATGGCGCGGATCTCGTGTTCGCGCACATCGAAGGAAATGTCCGTCAGCGCCTTGACCCCGCCGAAGGACAGCGAAATGTTCTGCATGTCCAGCAGCACGCCACCGACGCGATCCGTGCGTTCGCCCTGCGCCATCACGCAGCCTCCCGCAAGGCCGGCGCAAACACGCGCGCATCGGCGATGGCCACCGTCGCGCGGATGACGCCGCGGCGGCCGTCCTCGTACTTGACCTCGGTTTCGACGTACTGGCTGTCGCGCCCTTCGTACATGGCCTGCACCAGCGTGTCGTACTTGGCAGCGATGAAGGCGCGGCGGACTTTGCGCGTACGCGTCAGCTCGTCATCGTCCGGATCGAGCTCCTTGTGCAGCACCAGGTAACGCCGCATCTGCGAGCCGCACAGCTTGGGGTCGCGCGCCAGGTCCGCATTGACCTGCTCGATGCACTGCCCGATCAGCGCGTAGACTTCGGGCTTGGAAGCCAGGTCGGTATAGCCCGCATAGGGCAGCCCGCGCCGCTCGGCCCAATCGCCCACGGCCTCCAGGTCGATGTTGACGAACACGCACACCTCCGAACGGCCGGCGCCGAAGGCCACGGCCTCCTTGATGTAGGGGAAAAACTTCAGCTTGTTCTCGATGTACTTGGGCGCGAACAAGCTGCCGTCGGCCAGCCGGCCGACGTCCTTGGCCCGGTCGATGATGCGCAGGTGCCCTTCCTCGTCCAGGTAGCCCGCGTCACCCGTGCGAAACCACCCGTCTTCGGTCAGCGCAGCCTGCGTGGCCTCGGGATTGCGGTAGTACTCCTTGAACAGGCCGGGGCTCTTTAGTTGGATCTCGCCGCTGTCGGCCACGCGTATCTGCACGCCTTCGACCGGCGGTCCTACCGTGTCGGCCCGCACCTTGCCGTCGGGTTGCACGCAGACGAACACCGAGGTCTCGGTCGAACCGTACAACTGCTTCAGGTTGATGCCAATGGACCGGTAGAAGGCGAACAGGTCGGGGCCAATCGCCTCGCCCGCGGTGTAGGCCACGCGCACCCGGCTCATGCCCAGCGCGTTGCGCAGCGGCCCGTAGATGAGCACATCGCCCAAGGCGTACAGCGCACGGTCGAGCAGGCCGACCGGCTCGCCGTCCATCAGGCGCACGCCCACGCGCCGGGCCAACGCCATGCACGAATCGAACAGCCGCCGCTTGATCCAACCGGCATCCTCCATGCGTATCGTCACCCGGGTCAGCAGCCCTTCCAGCACGCGCGGCGGGGCGAAGTAGTACGTCGGCCCGATGTCGCGCATGTCGATTTCCACCGTGGCCGGCGATTCCGGATGGTTGACCGTAAAGCCGGTGACCAGCAGCTGCGTGTAGGAGAACATGTTCTGCCCGATCCATGCCGGCGGCAGATAGGCCAGTACGTCCTCGCGGTCGGTCAGGCATTCCATGCGCTCGATGACGCGGGCGCGGTCGATCAGCGCGGCGTGGGTCAGCACCACGCCCTTGGGCGTGCCGGTGGTGCCGGAGGTGTAGAACATGGCCGCGGTGTCCTGCGGCGAGACGGCGTCGACGCAGTCCTGGAAGAATCCCGGTTCGGCCTGGGCGTGGCGCGTGCCAAGCGCCTCGAGCTCGTCCCAGGACAGCAGCGCCTGGTCGCGGTAATGGCGCAGCCCCCTTGGATCGTCATAGATCACGTGCCGCAGCGCGGGACACTCGCCGCGGACTTCCAGCATCTTGTCGACCTGTTCCTGGTCCTCGGCCACCACCACGCCGATTTCGGCGTCGCGCAAGACAAAGGCCATTTCCTGCGCGATCGCATCCTGGTAGAGCGGCACGGGAATCGCGCCCAGGCATTGGGCGGCCATCATGGCCATGTACAGGCGCGGGCGGTTTTCGCCCACCACGGCCACGTGTTCGCCGCGCCGCACCCCCAGCGCGGCCAGGCCGTGAGTGGTCGCGCGCACCGCCTCGGCCACCTGGCGCCAGGTCAGCGTCTGCCAGATGCCCAGGTCCTTCTCGCGTATGGCCGGCTTGTCCGGACGCAGTCGGGCGTGCTCCAGCAACAATGCGGGAAACGTCTGCGCCGCCGCGGGCGCGGCGGACCGTGATGGCGCCATCGTCGTCTCCTCCGGTCGGGTGCGCCCGCGAACGGCCGCCCCGGTCTCGTTATCCGTCTTTGGCTTTTGGGTCACAGCGTAGTTAAGGTATAAGGATGAGGCTCAGTCAACTGTCGCTGCGGCGACATTCCCCGCTTTTCTAGGGTATTTCCCGATGTGTGCCCCACGTTCCCTGCAGGATGCGGCAGCCTGGTTGCGCGTGCTGACGCCCGACCAGCAGGCGCGCGTGGAGCGCGACGTGACCGTGTCGCGGGCGCCAGCGGGCACGCTGATCGAGCGCAAGGGCGAGCTGGCGCAGGCCTGGATAGGCGTGCTCGACGGCCTGGTCAAGGTATCGGTGGGCAACGCCGACGGCAGGACCGCGTCGCTGACCGGCGTGCCGGCCGGCGGCTGGATCGGCGAAGGCTCGCTGCTCAAGCGTGAGGCGCGCAAGTACGACGTGGTGGCGCTGCGCGACTCGACGGTGGCGCGCCTGCCGGTAGCAACCTTCGAGTGGCTGCTCGACACCAGCATCGCGTTCAACCGCTACCTGCTGCACCAGCTCAACGAGCGGGTGGCGCAGTTCATCGGCAAGGCCGAATACGACCGCCTGGCCGATCCGGACGCCAGGGTCGCGCGCTGCCTGGCAGAGCTCTTCAATCCTTTGCTCTATCCCGGGATGGGACCTCGCCTGGCCGTCACCCAGGAGGAGATCGGGCTGCTCGCGCGGGTGTCGCGCCAACGCGCCAACCAGGCGCTGCGCACCCTGGAGCGTGCCGGGCTGGTGCGGGTGGAATACGGTGCGGTGCGCGTGCTGGACCTTCCCGGGCTGCGGACCTACGGCATGTAGCCGGCCCGCCCCACCGCCTCGCCCGACGCCCGATCTGGCCGCCCGCGACAGGCCCCGCGCAGGCTCACGCCCACGCGCCGCCCGCCATCCACGCCAGGCGTAGGGCCACGGCGTACATCGCCAATGCGATCATCGCGTCCAGGACGCGCCAGGCCCGCGCGCTGCGAAACAGCGGTGCCAGCAGCCGCGCCCCCCATCCCAGCACGGCCAGCCAGAGCACGCTGGCGCTGACCGCGCCGGCGGCAAACGCCATGCGGGTGTGCTCGAAACCGTGCGCGAGCGACCCCACCACAACCAGGTCCAGCCAAAAATGCGGGTTGAGCAGGGTAAAGCCCAGCGCGGCCAGCACCGCTGCCCGGCGCGAGCGCATCACGCCATCGGCCGCCTGCATGCCAGCACCGCCTCGCAGTGCGCGCCTTGCCGAGCGCGTGCCGTACCAGGCCAGGAACGCCACCCCGCCCCACTGCACCACCGGCGCCAGCGCCGGCAGGCGCGCGGTCAATACGTGCACGCCAGCCGCGCTGGCGAAGATGAAAACGGCGTCGGCCAGCGCGCACACGGCCAGCACCGACAGGATGTGCATGCGCGACAGCGCCTGGCGTAGGATGAAGGCGCTTTGCGCGCCCACCGCGGCAAACAGCCCCAGGCCGGTTGCCATACCGCTGGCCCAGGCAACCATCCACGGAGAAGAGTAAAGCGCTGCGATCATGGACGATGAACGGCTCTCGGAACGGCGCCGCCCCATTGCGACGCCAAGGGCATTCTGTCCTGCGCAGCATATAAAATGAAGCTAATTTTCCTTATGTAAATTAAGCGTTGCTAATGAACCTGGACCATGGCCAATTACGAGCCCTTGCCGCCGTGGTGCGCGAGGGCAGCTTCGAAAGAGCGGCCGCCGCACTGCACATCACGCCCTCGGCGGTGTCGCAGCGGATCAAGGCGCTGGAAGACCGGGTCGGCCGCTTGCTGGTGCGCCGCACGGTGCCGGCGGCGGCCACCGAAGACGGCGCCGTGCTGGTGCGGCTGGCCGAACAGACGGCGCTGCTCGAGCACGACGCGCTACAAAGGTTGGGGCTGGCTAGCGAAACCATCCCTGCCGCCGGCGTGCCGGTGGCGGTCAACAACGACAGCCTGGAGACCTGGTTCGTGCCGGCGGCCTGCCGCTTCGCCGAGCTGACCGGCGCCACGCTGGACGTGCGCCCCGAAGACCAGGACTACACTGCGGAGTTGCTGCGCGAGGGGCAGGTGCTGGGGGCGGTGACGGCGCTTTCCGAACCCGTGCAGGGCTGCCGCATCCACCCGTTGGGCAGCATGCGCTACGTCGCCACCTGCAGCCCGGCGTTCCGGCAGCGCCACTTTCCGCGCGGCGTCACCCGCGAGGCGCTGGCCCGCGCGCCCGTGATCGTCTACAACCGCAAGGACGAACTGCAGGCGCGCTTTGCCCGCCGCATCATGGGCCGCCAGCCCTGGCAGCCGCCCGTTTGGTGGGTGCCCTCCGTGCGGGCGGCCGCACAGGCCAACATCGCTGGACTGGGCTGGACGATGAACGCGCTGCCCCTCGTGCACGAGGACCTGCGCGCCGGCCGCCTGGTGCTGCTGCGCGCCCGCGCCTGGGAGCACGTACCCCTGTATTGGCAGCATTGGCGGGTACACTCGAAGGTGATGGACGCGCTGACCGACGCGATCCTTGCAGCGGCCGCGCCGCTGACGCGCCGGTCCCCGGATTTCGCGCCGTCCGCAGCACGGGAGGATTCATGACCACACTGCATCGCTACGCCGCCGCCCTGGTTCTCGCCCTGTCCGCTGGCCCCGTCCTGGCCGCCGGCGGCAGCCGCATCGAGATCGACGACGCCTGGGTGCGCGCGACCGTGCCCGGCCAACCCAACGGCGCGGGCTATATGGAAATCGAAAACGACGGCGACCGTCCCGACCGCCTGGTCGCCGTGGAATCAGCCGCCGCCGAACGCGTGGAAATCCACACGGTCGACCATGAAGGCGGCGTGGCGCGCATGCGCCGCATCGACGGCCTGGACATCCCCGCCAACGGCGAGGTCAAGCTCGCCCCCGGGGGCTATCACATCATGTTCCTGAAGCTGAAGGCGCCGTTTACCGAAGGCCAGCGGGTGTCGGCCACGCTGCGCTTCGAGCGGGCCGGCGACATCCCCGTCCAATTCGAAGTCAAGCCGGCCGCCTACCACGGCGGCGACCACGGGCACGGGCATGGCCATGCCCAGGGAGCGATGAAGCACTGACCCTCATGGCCTGACCAGCCATATCTGGCAAAAAAAACGGGGCGCGCCGCGGATTGCCCGCGACACGCCCCGCTTACATTGCGGCACCCGGCCAGGAATCATGGCGGCCGGATGGCCAGCCCGTCACTCCAGACGGATGCCGGCTTTCTCGATCACCTTGGCCCAGGCCGCGCGCTCCTGCGCGGCGTATTCACGGAAGGCCGACGGCGCCATGGGCATGGGCTCGATGCCCATGGCCGCGATCTTGTCGGCCACTTCGGGCGACTTCAGCGTCTGCTGCAGTTGCTCGGCCAGCTTGTCGACCACGGCCGACGGCACGCCCGCAGGGCCGACCAGGCCTTGCCACGCGTAGGCGGTGAAGTCCTTGTAGCCCTTCTCGGACAACGTCGGCACGTCCGGCAAGGCGGCCACGCGCTCGGGCGTGGCCGCAGCCAGCACGCGCAGCTTGCCGGCCTTGACGTTGGGCAAGCCTGCACCCAGGTCAATGAACATGAAATCGACCTGGCCACCCAGCAGGTCCTGGATGGCAGGCGCCGCGCCCTTGTATGGCACGTGCAGCACGTCCACGCCGGCGCGCTGCTTGAACAGTTCCAGCGCCAGGTGGTGCGGGGAGCCGGCGCCGGCCGACGCCGCGCTCAGCTTGCCGGGCGACTGGCGCGCGGCGGCCAGCAGGTCTTCCAGCGACTGCAGCGGCGATTCGGCCCGCACGGCGACCAGCAGCGGAAAGCGTGCCAGCCCGCCGATGTAAGTAAATTGCTCCGGGTCATAGGCAAGCTTGGCATACAGCGAGGGGTTGAACGCCAGCGTGCCGGAGTCGGCCGTGCCCACGACGTAGCCGTCCGGCGCCGCCTGGGCGATCGCGGTCGCGCCGATGATGGTGGCCGCGCCCGGGCGGTTTTCCACGATGATGGTCTGGCCCAGGGGCTTTTCCAGGGCGTTGGCCACCGTGCGCGCCAGCACGTCGGTGCCGCCACCCGCGGGATATGGAACGATCCAGCGCACCGGCTGGGCGGGCCAGTCCTGCGCGGCCGCGGCAGCCGAGAAGGACAGGGCGGCGGCCAGCGCCGCCAGACGCTTGCAAGTTTGGAACATGGAAGTCTCCGGGATGCGTTGTTCGGAAGGGCAGCCGTGCAGCGTGCGGGCGCTGCCGGCTGCAGTGCGCGGCCATTATCGCACCGGGGCCTGGCCGTAGTCGCGCGCGCCGAACAGGGCGCTGCCGATGCGCACCTCGGTGGAACCCTCCTCTATGGCCAGCTCGAAATCGCCGCTCATGCCCATGGACAGGCGCGGCAGGGCGATGCCGGTTTCGTCCTGGGCGCGGTCGCGCAACTCGCGCAGCCGGCGGAAGCATGCGCGCACCGCTTCGCTGTCGTCGCTGTTGACCGCCAAGGTCATCAACCCTTGCACGCGCAACGTCCCGAAGCTGCCGAGCTGGCGCAGTAGCCCGGGCAGCGCCTCGGGCGCCAGGCCGTGCTTTTCCGGCTCGGGCGAGGTCTTGACTTGGACCAGGACGTCCAGCCGGCGGCCCTCCTGCTGCAGCCGGCGATCCAGCGCCTCGGCCAGCTCCAACCTGTCGAGCGACTGCACTTCGTCGGCCAGGCGGGCGGCGTCCTTGGCCTTGTTGGTCTGCAGGTGGCCGATCATCACCCAGCTGACGCCGCAGTCGGCCAAGGCCGGCGCCTTGGCGCGGATTTCCTGCGTCTTGTTCTCGCCGAAGCGGCGCAACCCCAGGGCGACGGCTTCGCGCAGCGCCGCCTCGCCGAAGGTTTTGCTCACCGGCAACAGCGCCACCTCGGCCGGGTCACGCCCGGCGCGCTCGCAGGCCTGGGCGATGCGTTGGCGGATGCGGGCCAGCCGGCCCGCCATGGCGTCCTCGGACGAAAATGCGTGTTCTGGCAAAGACATGTGCATACCCGCGCCGGCGGCGGCGCAGGTGCGCCGCTACTTCCCGCCGGCGATGTCGATGAAAGATCCGGTAGTGTAGGACGCTTCGTCGGACAAGAGCCAAAGCACCGCCCCGGCGACTTCGTCGACCGTGCCCCCGCGGCCCAGGGGGATGCTGGGCGCCAGCCTGTCTATGCGGCCGGGCTCGCCGCCGTCGGCATGCATGGTGGTGTGTATCGTCCCCGGACGCACGGCGTTGACTCGTATGCCTTCCGCAGCCACTTCGCGGGCCAGGCCCACCGTGAAAGTGTCGACCGCCCCTTTGGACGCGGCATAGTCGACGTACTCGTTGGGCGAGCCCCAGCGCGCGGCCGCGGACGAGACGTTGACGATGGCGCCGCCGCGACCGCCCAGCCGCGTGGACATGCGGCGCACCGCCTCGCGCGCGCACAGCATGGTGCCTATCGTATTGGCATCCAGGATGCGCCGCATGCGCGCGGCGTCCATGTCGATGAGTCGCATCTGGCGCTCAAGCATGCCGGCATTGTTGACCAGCGCATCCAGCCGGCCCCAGGCCGCGTCGATCTCGGCGAACATGCGCATGACGTCGGGCTCGCTCGCCACGTCGGCCGCAATGGCCATGGCTTGTCCGCCGGCCTGGCGGATGCGCTCGACCACGGCCTGCGCGCTGGCCGCGTCACGGCGATAGTTCACGCACACGGCATAGCCGCGCCGCGCGGCCAACTCGGCGATGGCCGCGCCTATGCCCCGTCCGCCGCCGGTCACCAGCAGCGTGCGCACATCCGGCTCTGGTGCGCGCGCGCTCATGCCCGGGCTCCCGCTTCGGCCGGCGATGCCGCCCGCTCACCCGCACGGGCGAGCTGCGCCGCCCACTCGGCCGCGTCCTCCAGCCTGTCGTTGCCCCAGAACATTTCATCGCCCGCAAAGAAGGTCGGCGCGCCGAACACGCCCCGCCGGCGCGCCTGCTCGACCTGCTCGCGCAGCGCATGGCGGGCCGCGTCACCCGTCGCGCGCTCGAGCAACGCCTCGGCCGGCAGGCCCAGCCCGCGCAACACGTCGCCCAGCACCTCCGGCGACTGGATGTCACGGTCGTGCTGGAAATTCTCGCGGAACACGGCGCGGCAAAACGCCGGACACCAATCCTGGTCCTGCCCGCCCATGGCCACGCGCGCGGCCAGCACGCTCATGCGGGGAAACACAGTCGGCCGGCTAAAACCCACGCCGTACTTCTGCGCCAGGCGCGCGACGTCGCGCATCATGTATTCCCCCTTGCGCGGAAAGACGCGAAACGGGCTGTCCTGCCAGCCGACGTCCTGGAATATCGGGCCCAGCAGGAAGGGCCGCAGGGCAACCTGCAGTCCTTGGCGGGCGGCCACGTCGTGCACCCGCTCCATGGCCAGATAGCTGTAGGGGCTGGCGAAGTCGAACCACATCTCCAGAACTTGCGGGGGTTGCGCAGTCATCGGCGTGTCTCCCAAACGTTGGCCTCCGGTCCTGCCGCCGGCCGCGCCGCCGCGCCAGCGGCGCCTGCGCGGCCAGGGCCTGGCAGGCATTTGACGCCCGGACGCCGGCGCAATCAAGCGATATTTGCATGCGCTTCGCATGCAGCGCAGGAATGCGAGGCACTCCCAGGGCGCGAGCGGGACGGCCCGCCCCCCGGAAACTTGCCGCATGCGCCCCCGCGCGCGAACGGCCGCCGGCACGGGACTTGCTGGCGGATCGAAACCGGTTGGCAGGCACCCGGCCTGCCGCCTGACCCGAGGGCTGCGACCATGAACGCTCTTTGCGCGGACATGCAGCTATGCATCGACCTGTGCCTGCGCTGCTACCAAACCTGCACGGCCACGGCCATGCGGCATTGCCTGGAAGAAGGCGGGCGCCATGTCGAGCCCGGCCACTTCCGCCTCATGCTGGCCTGCGCGGAAATTTGCCGCACCTCGGCGCACTTCCTGCTGATGGGTGTCCCGCATCACACCCACACCTGCGCCGATTGCGCCGCCATTTGCCGCCAATGCGCCGACAGCTGCGACAAGCTGGACGGCATGGCCGATTGCGCCGGGATCTGCCGGCGCTGCGCCGACGCCTGCGAGCGCATGGCCCGCTGACGCGCGGCAAGCATGCGGGCGCGCGCCGCGCCCGCCGGCGATCACGACGGCATGCTGTCGACGATGACTTTGCCGAACGCGCCGCGCTCGACCGCTTCGTGCGCCGCCACAATGTCATCCAAGGCAAAGCGCGGCCCGATGTGATGGCGCAGCGCATCAGCCGCCAGCAGCGCCTGCACGCCGTCGATCGCGCGCTGGCGTTGCTGCGGCGTCAGCTCGTAGACCAGGAAGAAATGCAGCGAGAGCGATCGCGGCAGCCAGGCCGCGAAATTGACCGGCGTGCGGCCCCGGTCGTTGGAGCCGTAGCAGACGAACCGTCCATGCTCGGCCAGCACGCCTTCGTCGACCAGCGCAGCGGTGGTCGAGAAATCCATGTCGATAATCGCGTCCACGCCCTTGCCGCCGGTCAGCGACAGCACGCGCTCGGCCACCGGCTCGCGCTTGTACAGGATGTTGTCGGCAAACCCGTGCTGGGCCATGAAGTCTGCCTTCTCGCTCGAGCCGACCGTCGTGATCACCCTGGCGCCGGCCGCCCGCGCCATCTGGGCGGCGTAAAAGCCCACGGCCGCGCTGCCGCCGATGACCAGCACCGTGGCCCCGTGCCCGATCCGCGCCAGCTCGACGGCGCGAAAGGCCGTCAGGCCCGGGACCCCCATGCAGGCGCCAGCCTCGAAGGACACATGCTCGGGCAACGGCACGGCCTGCGCCGCCGGCAGGGTGACATATTCGGCAGCCGCCCCGTATGGGCGCTTGTATTGGGCGTTCCACAGCCAGACGCGTTGGCCGGTGCGCTGCGGATCGACGCCGCTGCCGACGCGCTCGATCACCCCGGCGCCGTCGCTGTGCGGGATGACGATGCCCTGCGTGACCGGCCGACTGCCCGCGCGCGACTTGACGTCCGACGGGTTGACGCCGGAACAGGCCACGCGCACCAGCACCTCGCCCTCGCCCGGGTCGCGCACCGGTTGCTCGCCCACGCGCAGGACCTCGGCAGCCGGCCCATTGCGTTCATACCACGCCGCCTTCATTGCAGTCCTTCCTTCACGAAACGATTGGACAGCGTCCCCAGCCCGGTCAGCGTGACGTCGACCCGGTCGCCATGCGCCAGGTTGGGCGAGTGGCCGTCCGTTCCCATCCATAGGATATCGCCCGGATACAGCGTCAGGTAGCGGCTCATGGTGCTGATGAATTCCTCGATGCCGAACAGCATGTCTGCCGTGTCGAACCGCGTCGTCTCCTTGCCGTTGACCGTGACGATCGTCTGCATCGACGCGATATCGGCCTCGGTGCTGATCCACGGCCCCATGGGCTTGAAGGTGTCGCTGTTCTTGGCGCGCCAGAAGGTGCGGTCCGACTGCTGCCAGTTGCGTTCGCTGACGTCGTTGCCGATGGTATAGCCGAAAATGCAGTCCTTGACTTCGTCCACGCCGATATTGCGCACGCGCTTGCCGATCACCACCACCAGCTCGCCTTCGTAGTGCACCTTGGTCGCGTCCGCGGGCATGACCACGTCCTGCCCATGGGCGATCAGCGCGTTGTTGGCGCGATAACCGACGTCCGGCTTCTTGGGCACGGACAGCCCGACCGACCCGATGTGCTTGACGTAGTTCAAGCCGACGCAATAGAAGGTGGGCGGTATCACCGGCACCTCTATCGTGACGTCATCAAGCCTGAGCTTGTCGGCCGTCGCTTCGTAGCCCGCCAGCGGGTTGCCCCGCACGGGCGTGACGCGGTCATCGTCGTCAAGCATGCCGTAAGCGGGCTCGTGGCCCGCCAGGCTGTACCGTATCCACCTCATTGCCGCCTCCTAAGCGTTTTGCGCGAAGAGCACGTTTTCGGCGCTCAGTTCAGTGATCAGCCAAGCCTGTCCGCGCCGCGCCAGCTCGACGCGCAGGTCGCGGATCGACTCGATGCCGCGCAGCGGCGCCGGCCCGGCAAGCGCCTGCCCAGGCTCGTGTCGCACCACCAGCATGTAACCGCGCAGCGCGCAGCGGTCTTGCCCGCAGTCGTCGCTTGCCAGGTTGGTGATGACGTGGGCAATGCGCATCGTGGGCGAGCGCTGCGCGAGCGCCTCCAATGCGGCGGCCGGCCCTTTCAGGACCTTGCCCTGCCGGCGCCAGATGGCATCGGCATCGAGCAACGCAGCCAGGGCGTCGTAGTTGCGCGCATCCAGGTAGCGGAAAAACCGCAGCACCTGGTTCGTGCATTCGGCTATCGCAAGCGTGGCAGTCATTGGCCTTGCTCCGTCGGGGTGCCGCCGCCCGGCTGCGCCAGCATGGCGGCTTCGATTTGCGGGATGGACGGCGCGCCGCAAAGCTGCATCGTCCGTTTCAGTTCGTCGGTCAGTATGGCAAGCGCCCGGTCCACGCCCTCGTAGCCGCCGGCCAGCACACCATAGAGGGTGGCGCGACCACTGAGCACGGCAGCTGCGCCCAGCGCAAGCGCCTTGAAAATGTCGCTGCCGCGCCGGATGCCCCCGTCGAGCAGCACCGGCACGCGCCCGCGCGCGGCCTGGACGATGGCCGGCAGCGCATCCAGGGTGGCCAATCCCGTATCGAGCTGGCGCCCGCCATGGTTGGACACCACCAGGGCGTCGGCGCCGACCTGCAGGATGGCATCGACATCCAAGGGGTTGACCACGCCCTTGACGATCAGCTTGCCCGGCCATTTGTCACGCAGCGCGCGCAGCGCGTCCAGGTCGAAGGACGGGTCGTAATTGCGCCCGGCCACGCCTTGCATCTTGCGCGGATCCGCCTTGAGCGCATTCAGGCCTTGCAGGCTGGGCATGATGGGCGGACGGCGCAGCAGCATGTCCAAGGACCACAAGGGCTTGCGCAGGAATTGGCCGATGTTCTTATGGCTAAGCTTCATGGGAAAGCTCAACCCGTTGAGCAGGTCGCGCTCGCGCTTGCCGCCGACCGGCAGGTCGACGGTGATGACCAGTCCTTCATAGCCGGCTGCCTGCGCACGCCGCAGCAGCTGGTGCAGCCGCTCCTTGTCCTGCAGGATGTACGCCTGGAACCACAGCCTGCCAGGGGCCTGGTCGGCGATCTCCTCGATCGAGGCCGTGGCCGAGGTCGACAAGGTGTACGGGATACCACGCTCGGCCGCGGCCTTGGCCAGCGCGACGTCGCCGCCGCGCCAGCCGAAGCCGACCGCGCCCGTCGGGGCGATGGCAATCGGCGCGCCCATGGGCTGGCCGAACAGGCCGGTGGCCATGTCCACCTCGGCGACGTTGCGCAGTACCCGCGGCAACAGCTTCACGCGGCGAAAGGCCGCACAGTTGTCCGCCAGCGTGACCTCGTCTTCGGCGCCGCCGTCATAGAAATCGAAGACCCCGCGAGGCAGCCGCGCGCGGGCCGCCTGGCGCAGTCGTTCGATGCTGTAGCACTCATTCAATGCCGAACGCATTTCCCACCGCCGGCATCATTCGGGCGTGATGTTGCCTTTCTTGATCACTTCGGCCCAGCGCTTCTTGTCCTCCACCAGGAAGGCGCGGAACGCTTCGGGAGAGTCGCCGATGATCTGGCCGCCCAGCTTGCTGATCTGCTCGCGGACCTCGGGCTTGGCCAGCGCCGCCACCGCTGCCTTGTTCAACTTGTCGACGATCTCCTTGGGCGTGCCTTTGGGCGCGAGCATGCCGATGAAGGGTGCGCCTTGCTCGAAGCCTTCAAAGCCCAGGCTGTCCAGCGTGGGCACGCCGGGGAAGTCGGGATGGGGCTTGGACGTGCCCACCGCCAGCACCCGCAGCTTCTTTTCGGCGACGTAATTGGCGATGCCGATGCTGGGGTAGAACATGAACGAAATCCGTCCGGCGATCATCTCTTGCAGCGCCGGGCCGTTGCCCTTGAAGGGCACGTGGGTCATTTTCAGGCCGGCCTGGGTCGACAGCATTTCGGCAGCCAGGTGGGCGGAACCGCCGAACCCGGACGAGCCGAAGGTTAGCTTGCCGGGATGCTTCTTGGCGTCCTCGATCAGGCTCTTCAGGTCCTTATAGGGCGAGTCGTAGTTCGTCACGACCACCATCGGCAGGTTCACGAAGTTGCTGACCGGCTCGAACACCTCGAGCGCGTCGTAGTTGTAGCGGTCGGGATAGAGCAGCGGGTTGACGTTCAGCGTCAGCGACGTGACCAGCAGCTTGTAGCCGTCGGGCGCCGAGTTCATGATTTCGTTGGCGGCGATGTGGGCGCTGGCGCCCGGCTTGTTCTCCACCACCAGCGGCTGGCCGATCTGCTCGCTCATTTCCTTGGCCACGACGCGGGCGATGACGTCGGTGGGGCCGCCGGCGGCATAGCCAACGATGACGCGGATCGGGCGATCCGGGTATTCGGCCGAGGCCGTCGCCGGCAGCAAGCACGCCGCCGCCGACATGGCGGCGAGAACGAAGGTCCTGATCGATTTCATGAAAAGTCTCCTTTGGTTGGATGTCGTCAGCCGCGCTGCGCCATGGTTCCGTTGGGAAAGTAGCGGTCGGCCATCACCTGGCAGCGCTTGATCAGCCGGTGTTCATCGGGTCCGTAATCGGCCACGGCGTTGTGGATCGTGCCCATGTTGTCCCACATCAGCACGTCACCCTCGGCCCACTGGTGGCGATAGCGGTATTTCTCCTGCAGCTGGTGCTTGAACAGGAAATCCAGCACCTCGGCGCTGCGCGCCTCGGGCAATTCGTTGATCCTTACCGAGTAGCCCGGGTTGGCGTAGAGCACCTTGCGCCCGGTAATGGGGTGCACCAGGAAGACCGGATGCGGCACGGGCGGCTTGCGCCTGCGCTGCTCTTCGGTCAGGGGCGGCCGCGTGCTGCCCTTTTCCCGGCGCATCATCTCCCAGAACTTGTTGAAGTCGTGGGTGATGGTCATGCCGTCCAGCTCCTTTTTCAGGTCTTCGGGCAGATCCTCATAGGCGGCGTGCATGTTCGAGAACTCGGTATTGCCCAGCGACCGGCCGTCGCGAAACGGTATCTTGATGCCGTACAGCACATTGGCAAACGCGATGTCCTTGCTGTAGGACATGTCGGTATGCCAGTCCTGCCCTGCATCGGCCAGCCCGATGGGCTTGCCGTTCTCCTTCATGTTGGACAGGATCATGACCTCGGGAAACGCCTCGTCGTGGAACATGTTGGCCACGTTGATCTCGAGCGAGCCGAAGCGCTCGGCGTAGTCGCGCAGTTGCTTGGAGGTCAGCTGCTGCTTGGGAAAGCACACGACGCCGTATTCGCCCAGCGCCAGTTCGATTTGGCGGATTTCTTCGTCCGACAGGTGCCTGGACAAGTCCACGTCGTGAATAGTGGCGCCCAGGATGCCGCCCTTGGGTTCGATTCTCACGATAACTACCTCTGCATCACAAAGCCCGTTCCAGGATGGACAGGACCTCATCGGGATGGGAAACCGGCCTGGGGTTGACGGCCAGCCCCCGCTCAGTCATGGTTTGCCGCGCGATGGCCGGCAAATCCTCGCGGCGCACGCCCAATGCACCCAGCGAATGCGGCAGGCCCCGGCGGGCGACGATGTCCTGCACCCAGTCGCAAACCCGCTCGTGCCGGGTACCGCTGACGCGGTTGAGCACCGCCAACGCCGGCGCAAGCAGCGGCGCGGCCACCTCTTCGTTGAAACGGATCGCGTGCGGCAGGATCACCGTGTTCGCCAGCCCGTGCTCGACGCCGTGGCGCGCGCCAATGACGTGGCAGATCGCATGGTGCAGGCAGGTGCGCGCCATGGACAGCACCATGCCGGATACGTGCCCGGCCAACAGCAGCTGGCCGCGCTGCGCGCTTTCGTCACCGCTGGATTCCAGGGACTGGGCGAAATGCTCGGTCGCCAGCAGCGCCAGCGCATCGGAGATGGGCGAACGGTTGCGCGAATACATGCCCTCGAAGCAGTGCGCCAGGCCATTCATCGCGGTGTAGCGCAGCAGGTCGATCGGCAGGTCCGCGCTGAGGTCTGGATCGATCAGCACCGTGGCGCTGGCCAGGCCGCGGTTCCAGAACAACAGCTTGTGGTCGTCGTCGCGCGCGCCGAAGGACGGCGTGACCTCCGCGCCGGAGGCCGTCGTCGGCAGGGCAATGATGGGCAGCTTGGGGCGCACCCGCCTGGGGATTTCCACCTTGGCTGGAGGCGTAAAACGCGTGGCGTGGTCGGCCAGCCGCCCACCTTCGGCAAGCAACATGGCCAGCGCCTTGGCCGCGTCGGACACGCTGCCCCCGCCCACGGCCACGATGCCGTCGCAGGCAAACCCCGCCAGGTCGGCGGCAACCGCTTGCACCCATTGCACGCTGCCATGGGTGGGCACGTCGCCATAGACGCGCAAGTCGGCCACGGCCGGCGCCAGCATCGCTTGCAGGCGCTGCCAGGCGGCCGATTCGTGCATGCGTCGCTGCATCAGGACAACCGGCCGCGCGCAGCCCAGGGCGTCGAGCTCGGCGGGCAGGTCGGCCGCGCAGCCCGGCGCGAATCGCACATGAGTGCCAAACAGGTGATAGTCGACGGACGCTGGCATGGACGGGTTGCTCGGGTTTGCGAAGCGGCCCATTCTAGGAATGCGCCTTGCGCTTGGATACGCACGACGAGCAAAATCAGTGTTTCCGAAATAGAAACACTAAGCGGCGCGATATGAATACAATCGAGTGCCTCGAGGTTTTCGTCGAGGTGGCCAAGGGGCTGAGCTTTACCAAGGCAGCCGAGCGGCTGGGCACCAGCCGTGCCGTTGTCACGAAGAAGGTAGCGTGGCTGGAGCAGGCTTTCGAAACCCAGCTGCTGCACAGGAACACCAAGCGGGTCAGCCTGACCGAGAGCGGCGAAATTCTGCTGCAGCACGCCGACAGCGTGCCGCGGGCGATCAGTCGGCTCAAGGATCTCGTGCGCAGCCCCGCGCAGCGCCCCACTGGACGCATCCGGGTGGGATCACCGCCGTCGTTTGGCGCGGCGCACCTGGCGCCGGCGATCCAGGCCTTCGTCGAAAAGTACCCGGAGGTGCAAGTCACCCTGCAGCTGGACGACGGCCGCAGCGACCTGATCGCGGAAAACATGGACCTGTCGGTGCGCATCGCGCCGCGTCTGCGCAACTCCAACCAGATCGCCTACAAGATCGCGGTCGTGCCGCAGGTGCTGGTGGCCACCCGGCAATACTTGGACCGCCACGGGTGGCCCGCCATCGCAGCCGACCTAAAGGACCACAACTGCCTGGTGCACAACCTGAAGGCGCCCACGGGCGCCTGGCGCCTGGTCGACGAAAACGGCCAGGCCGAAGTCATACAGGTCAAGGGCACCGTCACGTCCAACATCGGCGAGACGCTGCTGCACCTGGCGCGTCGCCATCACGGAATTTCCATGCATCCGCGCTACATGGTCGCCAACGCCATCGCCGACGGCGAACTCGAGATCGTCCTGCCGCAGTACCAGTGCGAGGGCCTGGACATCTACGCCATGGTGCAAAGCCGGCGCTACCTGCCCTACAAGGTGCGCCTTTTCGTCGACCACCTGCGCGCGCAATTCCGCCATTCCGACTGGACGGTAGATACCTACCCGTCGCAGCGGCCTGGGCGGCGCCGCATGGCGCGCCACGCCTAGCTGACCGAGGCCGCCGCGATCGCCACGATCGCGGCGATCGCAGCCAGGGCGGGCAGCTGCCTGGCCCGGTAGGCCAGGCACAGGCCGACTACAAGCGCCGCCAAGGTCAGCACGCCGGCCCAATAGCTGATCATATTGCTCGGCGCGCCTGCGCGAACGCACAGCGCCAGTCCCAAGAACAGGAACAGCCAGCCTGCGGCTGCGGCGATACGGCTGCGCACCCGGTCCAAGCACTTGCCGAATACCTGCTCCTGGTGCCGGTGCATGGACACTGCCAGGGACATGAATCCCAGCGCGCAAGCACACCACACAAGGATGAACAGCCTCATGCGGCCTCCTCTGCCAGCATCCCGCCGCGCGCGTCCTTGCGCGCGGCGATGCCCCCGTGCCGCCGCAACTTGCAGAAGATGAAGGCGAACAGGACCGCGAACGCCATGCATGCTAGGTCGAACGAAGCGATCGCCCATTGGCCCAGGACGATGCTGTCCCACAGCGCCCGTCCGCCCGTCAGCGGGTTGAGCACGGGCAGCACGGCATAGGCCGCGCCCGCCGTCGCCAGCAGTCCCAGCCACGCCTGGCGGGCCGGACGCACGCAGGCATAGGCCAACGCCGCCAGCCAGGCGATGAAGAACGCGTGGATCTCGTAATCGGCGCGGCCGGCCATGTCCGCCGGCAACAGCCGGTTGGCATAAAAGAACGCGGCGCAGGCGATCGCCAGCCCGGCGATGGCCGCGGCATTGGCCGCCTCCACGAACCGGTAGCCGAAGGATTTGGCGCCACGCTTTTGCTGCTGCGGCAGGCGCTTGACGCACCAGAGCACCAGACCGCTGGCCACCATGGCGCTGCCGACGATGCCCGACAGGAACAACAGCCAGCGCAGCGCAATGTCCACGCCCCTGCCTTCGTGCAGGGTGATCAACGCGTTGTAGACCGCCACCGCAGCCGGCGGCGAGGGCGCCGCGGCGTGCTCAGGCAGCCTTGCGCCGGTGAGGCCGTCGTAGCGCAGGATCGGATAGGAAAAGCGCGCCGCCACGCTCGTGCCATGCAGGGCGCGCACTTCGACCTGCGCCCGTGCGGTATTGGGAGCGATGACACTGATCGACCCGATCGGCGCGCCCTGCCAGGCTCGCCCGGCATCGGCGACGATCGCTCCCAGGTCGGCCAGCCGGGCCGGCGCGCCCGCCGCACGGCGCGCGCCACCGCGCCCGCTGTCCTGGGAAACCGGCGCAACGGTGCGGGCCTGGTCCTGCAGGAACTGCAGGCGGTTTTGGTAGACCTGGTTCACGCCCCACGGCATGATCGTAAACATCAGCAGCAGCAAGCCGCTAAAGGTGATCATGATGTGGAAAGGCAAGGCCAGCACCGCCGTGGCATTGTGCGCGTCCATCCAGGAACGCTGCCCCTTGCCGGGCCGGAAGGTAAAAAAGTCGGCAAAGATCTTTTTGTGCGTGATGATGCCGCTGATGATGGCCACGAACATGAACAGCGTGGCCCCCCCCACGATCCAGCGCGCCCAGATGCGCGGCAGGCCGTAGAGCTCGAAATGGAAGCGGAACAGGAACGCCCCGCCACGCGTGTCCCGGCTGGCCAGCGGCTCGCCCGTGGCGCTGTCCAGCGTGATGCGCGTGCCGCCGCGCCGCGCGCGCGGGTCTTCATCCTGGCCGCGCACCGTCACCACCGTCACGTTGGATCGCTCATTGGGCAGCTGTATCGTCCAGCTGCCCGCATCGGGATAGCGCTTTTGCAGGTAATCGACGGCGATCCGGGCTTGCTGCGCCGGGTCGGGCGGCGGCACCGACCGATGCAGCTCGGGCTTCATCCACGCCGTGATCTCCTGGTGAAAGAAGCTCAGCGTCCCGGTCAGGAAAATCGCAAACAACAGCCAGCCCAGGATCAGGCCGGACCAGGTATGCAACCACGACATCGCCTGCCGCGGCCCTTCGGGCTTGAAATCGGGCCGCACGTCAAGCGCCTGCGTAAAGGAAAAGCGCCCAGATCGCCAGGCCATACGCTGCCATGCCGGCAGTCGCCTTGGCGGCGCTGTGCGCCATGAACACCCAAATGAAGGCCGTGGCGTGGACCAGGAACGCGGCCAGGGTGGCACCGGCGGCGGCGCTGGCCCGGTGCGACGCGAAGGCTGCCGCGATCGCCATGGCAGTCACGCTCGCGCAGGCGTAACCGCCGGCCAGGGCCAACGCGAAGCGGTACAGCACGGCCAGCCGATAGCGCAGCGCCAGCCCGCCGGCGGCAGTGTGGGCTGGCGCTGCCGGGCGGGTCCCGGCGGAAGTTCGTAAGGCGTTTGTCATGGGAATGGGCAGCACAACCGTGCCTGGCGGCCCGCATCGGCAAGCGATCCCCGGCCGTCGGCAAAGCCGCAAAGGATAACCACGCCCAATGACGAAATGGCGGGCCGAAATCGATTGAAACGGATGGACACGCCGTCACGCCCGGCGCCGGGGGCCCGATCCCCTGGCCAGTGAGCTGGACGCGTCGGCGCATTGCCCGGCAAAAAGCGCCCACGCACGCCGCACCACCGCGGGCTGCGCCTTGCGGCGCGCCACCATCGCCAGCGGCAGCGCCGGCAGATCGGCACCGGCCAGGCGCGCATAGCGCACGCCCCGGTATGCGATGCGCTGGATCGAGGCAGGCAACAGCGCCGCCCCCAGGCCGGCCGACACCAAAGCCAGCATGGTCAATGCGCGCGTGGCCTCCTGGACCACGCGCACCTGCAGCTGCGCGCGCGCAAAGGCATCCATGATGCGCGCATGCAGCACCGGCCCCTGCGCCGCCGGAAACAGCACCAATCCTAGCGCCGCGATATCCGCCAACCCAACGTCGCCCTGCTTGCCGTCATCGGGCAGCACCGCCAGCAGCGGCTCGGCGGGAAACTCCAGCAAGGTGAAGGCGCCGTCGGCGCCAAGCGGCGGATGGACGAAACCGATATCGATCGCGCCCTTGGCCAATGCGTCGAGCTGCTCGTTGGTCGACAACTCGACAAGCTGCGGCCGCACGTCCGGATAGGTGTCGCGCAGTTGCGCCATCAAGCGTGGCAGCCATTCGTACAAGGCGGCCGAGACAAAACCCAGGCGAAGCACCCCCGCCGATCCCGAGTCGGCCGCAGTGGCCAGGCGGCGCGCTGATTCCGCATGCGCCACCGCCGAGCGGGCCTCATCCAGGAAAGCCTCGCCGGCCCGGGTCAGCGCCAGGCGCCGGCGCCCGCGCTCGAACAGGCGCACGCCCAGGTCCCGCTCCAGGCGGGCGATCGACTGGCTCAGCGGCGGCTGCGCCATGCCCAGCCGCTCGGCGGCGCGCCCCATGTGCAGCTCGTCGGCCACCGCCAAAAAGTGCCGCAAATGCCGAAGTTCCATATCACGACGATATCAATAAACCACGGCACACGCATCGCAACCGCCTTTGCCCGCTGCTAATTTTTGGCCGTTCACACACCGTCGGAGAAAGTGATGCGCTTTGCCCGTTTGATGTTGTCCCTCGCGCTCGGCTATTTCGGCACGGCCTGCCCGCCGGCTGCCGCCGAGCCACTGCGCTCGGATTTCTTCGTCGAATCCGAAGACGGCATGCGCCTATTCGTACGCGCGCTGCGCGACACCGCGGCGCAAGCCGACCTGGGGCCGCTGCTGCTGGTCAATGGCGGGCGCTCGGGCGTGCTGGCAAGCTGGGATGTCGACGCGCCGGGCACGTCCACCGCCGAAGCATTCGCCCAGGCCGGCCACCAGGTGTACATGATGGACGTGCGCGGCTTCGGCCGCTCCTCCTTCCCCAAAGAAATGGCGCAAGGCCGGCACGACGCGCCGGTCGCCGTGCGATCCAACGAAGCCGTACGCGACATCGCCGCCGTGGTCGAAGCGATACGCCACCGCCACCCCGGCCAAACCCGCCTGGCGGCCATGGGCTGGGCCACGGGATCACAGTGGCTGGGACATTACGCGTCACTGTATCCCGACCGCATCAGCCACCTGGTTTACTACAACGGTGCATATGGCGGTCCCGCGGGCGGCTGGCCGTTGCAGGACGAATTCGGCGACCCTGGCCGGCCAGCGGAACTGAACTATGCCCGGCACGGCGCCTACCGGCTGGCGACCGCGGAAAGCCTGGTCGGCCGCTGGCGCGACGAAGGCATCGACCCTCGCTTCCTGGACCGCTACGTGGCCTTGTCCATGGAAGGCGACGCCACCGCGAATACTCGCAACCCTGCGAGCTTCCGGTTCCCTTCCGGACCCACCGCGGACACGCTGAAAATGGTCAATGGCCGGCAGATCTTCGACGCCTCGTTCATCCGCTCGCACGTGCTGATCCTGCGCTCGGGCGATGACTTCTGGTCCCGCCCCGCCGACGCACAGACACTGCTCGCGCACCTGACCCATGCCGCATCGGCCGAGCTCGTCGTCATGCCAGGCGTCTCGCATTACGTCCACCTGCAGCCCACGCCCGATCGGCAAAAGTTCATCGACGCGGTGCTGGCGTTTACTTCTGGCAAGGCAACCGGCGGCGATGGCGTGCAAGCGCAAAGCACGTCACCCAAATAGGCGTGCGCCGGCCCTGCCCCTATTCCACCGTCACGCTCTTGGCCAGGTTGCGCGGCTTGTCCACGTCGGTGCCACGCGCGCAGGCCGTGTGATAGGCCAGCAATTGCAGCGGCACGGTATGCAGGATGGGCGAGAGCAGCCCGTAATGCTCGGGCATGCGGATCACGTGCGTGCCGTCGGCACTCTGGATGCGCGTGTCGGCGTCGGCGAACACGTACAGCTCACCGCCGCGCGCGCGCACTTCCTGCATGTTGGACTTGAGCTTTTCGAGCAGCGCGTCGTTGGGCGCGATGGTCACCACGGGCATCTGGTCGGTGACCAACGCCAGCGGACCGTGCTTGAGCTCACCGGCCGGATAGGCTTCGGCGTGGATGTAGCTGATTTCCTTCAGCTTTAGCGCGCCTTCCAAAGCGATCGGATAGTGCAGGCCCCGTCCCAGGAAGAGCGCATTCTCCTTGCTGGCGAAGCGGTCGGCCCAGGCCATGATCTGGGGCTCGAGCGCCAGCACCGAGCTGATCGCCACGGGCAGGTGGCGCAGCGCCTTCAAGTGCTCGGCCTCGGCCTGGTCGTCCAGGCGGCCGCGCGTCTGCGCCAGCGCCAGCGCCAGCAAGAACAGCGCGGTCAGCTGGGTGGTAAAGGCCTTGGTCGAGGCCACGCCGATTTCCACGCCCGCACGCGTGATGTAGCTCAGCTTGCATTCGCGCACCATCGCGCTGGTGGCCACGTTGCAGATGGTCAGCGTGTTTTTCATGCCCAGCCCACGCGCGTGCTTGAGCGCGGCCAGCGTATCGGCCGTCTCGCCCGACTGGGAAATCGTCACCACCAGCGTGCGCGGGTTGGGCACGCTGTCGCGGTAGCGGTATTCGCTGGCGATCTCCACCGCGACCGGGATCTGGGCCAGTGATTCGATCCAGTACTTGGCCGTCATGCCGGCATAGTGGCTGGTCCCGCAGGCCAGGATCAGCACCGACTCGGTCTCCTTGAACACCTGGTAGGCGCCGTCGCCGAACAGCTCGGGACTGACGCCTTCGATGTCCTGCAGCGTATCGCCCACGGCGCGCGGCTGCTCGAAGATTTCCTTTTGCATGAAATGCCGGTACGGGCCAAGCTCGGCCGCGCCGCTATGCACATGCACGGTATGCACCTTGCGCTCGACCGCCTTGCCGGCGGCGTCGACGACCCATACGCGGTTGAGCTGCAGGTCGACGACGTCGCCGTCTTCCAGGTAGATGATCTGGTCGGTCGTGCCCGCCAGCGCCAGGGCGTCCGAGGCGAGGAAGTTCTCGTTGGACCCAAGGCCCACCACCAGCGGTGACCCTTGCCGGGCGCCCACCACCCGATGTGGCTCGTCGCCGCAGAACACGGCGATGGCGTAGGCGCCGTGCAGGCGGCGCACCGCCTGCTGCACGGCGTCGAACAGGTCGCCCTGGTACAGATGGTTGATCAGGTGGGCAATGACTTCGGTATCGGTCTGGCTTTCGAACGCGAAACCGGCAGCCTGCAGCTCGGTGCGCAGCTCGTCGTGGTTCTCGATGATGCCGTTATGGACCAGCGCGATGCGCGGCTCGTCCTTGCCCAGCGCCGAAAAATGCGGGTGGGCGTTGTGTGTGGCGGGCGCGCCGTGCGTGGCCCAGCGCGTGTGGGCGATGCCGGTGTAGCCCGCCAACCCGTCGGCCTGCACCTGGGCGGCCAGCTCCGATACGCGCCGGGTGCTGCGCGTGCGCCGCAGGCGCCCGTCGGCATAGACCGCCACGCCGCAGGAATCATAGCCGCGGTACTCCAGCCGTTTCAGTCCTTCGAGCAGGATGGGGATGATGTCGCGTTGCGCGACCGCGCCGACGATGCCACACATGATGGTGCTCCGGATGGTGAACACCGCGATTGTGCATGGGCGTGATAGAAATAAGCTGTCTTTATGAGTCCGAATATGAAATCAGATTTCTTTTCAGGATTGTGTAGAAATATAATTTCACTTGATGCCCATAAATGAAATAATCATGCCGACCTTCACCCTTGACGATCTGGACCGTCGGATCTTGGACCATATCCAGCGCGACTGCTCGCCAACTAACCAAGAGCTCGCCGCGCGCGTACACGCTTCGCCGCCCACCTGCCTGCGCCGCGTGCGCCGGCTGGTCGAATCCGGAGTGATAGAAAAGCGCGTGGCCATCGTCGCGCCCGACAAGCTGGGCAGCGTCTTGACGGCCATCGTCGAGATCACGCTGGACGTGCAGACGGCCGAACAGCTCGACGCCTTCGAGCAAGCCATGGCGGCCGAAGACGCCGTGCTGCAGTGCTACCGCGTCTCGCCTGGGCCAGACTTCGTGCTGGTCGTCCAGGTCCGGGACATGGCTGCCTACCATGCGCTGGCGCATCGCGCGTTCACCGCGCAGGCCAACGTGCGCAACGTACGCACGTTTTTCGCGGTCAACCGCAGCAAATTCGAAACGCGCGTGCCGATCCTGCCGTGACCGCCCCCGCGCGTTGCCCCGCACTACTGCCGCCAGCCCTGCAACAGTCGCGCGAATTGCTCGACGTACCGGCGCCCCATTTGCATCATGTCGTGCTCGCGCCGCACGTAGTCTCGGGCGCGCGCGATGACCTCGGCGCGCAGCGCCGGATCGTCGAGCAAGCGCGCCATGCCGTCGGCCAGCGCCTGGGCATCGCCGACCGGGCACAGGACGCCCCGTCCGTCGGCCAGGCTTTCGGCCAGCCCCCCCGCATCGGTCGAGACCACGGGTACGCCCTGCGAAAAGGCATCCAACACGCTGCTGCCCAGCGCCTCCTCTTGCGAGGCCATCACGAAAACGTCCATCAGCGGGTAGTAATCTTCCATCCCGCGACGAAACCCTGCAAACAGGTAAACCGATTCGAGGCCGAGCTCGCGCACCAGCGCCTGCGCCTGGCCCTGCATGTCGCCGCTGCCGAAATGCACGAAGACGAAGTCATCACGCCGGCGCGCCAACAAGCCGACGGCACGGATCAAGGTCAGGGGGTCCTTGTCCGGAACCAGCGCTGCGGCGGTCGCCAGCACGCGCCGCCCACCCAGCCCCAACTCGCGGGCCAGCTCGGCCGCCCGCGCTGCATCCGGCGCGCAAGGCGGCACGGCACTGCGGATGATGACGGGCGACAATCCCAGCCGCCGCGGCTCGGCGGCCGCCGTCTCGCTGATGGCCACCATCAGGTCGATGTGCCGCCATTTGAACCCAGTCTTCCATTCATGACCCGTCGCGGGTAACGCGGTGCGGCGCGAAAACACTACCGGCCTGCGATGTAGCGGCTTGGACAGCACGGCCCAGGTCACCGTGTTGGCCGTCTGCGCGTGCAGGATGTCGTAGCCACGCCCGCGTCGCGCCAAGAATCCAAGCTGTTGCACCACGTTGCGCACGGTGTGGACGCGAAAACCTGCGGCGCCGGCCCGTTCGGCCAACGGGTAGCCTTCACGCGCAAGCAGCTCGACCTCGTGCCCCAGCTCGCGAAACGCCTGCATGCACAGCAGCGTCTGCCGCTCGCCGCCGCGCCAGGTGCGCTCGAAATTCAGTTGCAGGATCCTCATGCGCCGCGCCCCTGCAGCAGCATGTACAACTTGGCATAGCGGAAGAAACTGCCCGCACCCGCCGCGCAGGCGACGATCAGCCCGCGCCAGCCGTCCAAAAAGCCCCGGCGGATGAAGTAGATGCGCACGAAGGTCCATATCCCGTGCCCCAGGGCCCCGGGGATCGATGTGCGTCGGCCGCGGCGATACATCATCAAGGCGGCATCCGTCGAGTAGCGGTTCATCTTGACGAGCAACGCCTCGATGGTCTCGTACGGGTAGTGCAAGAGGTGGTGGCGCAACACGCCCACCGGTCCCGCGGCTTCGAGCTTTTCGTGGACCGCCGCATCGGTAAAGCGCGCCTTGCCACGGCGGAACAACCTCAGCACATGGTCCGGCCACCAGCCGCAATGGCGCATCGGCTGGCCACAAAACTCTGACAATCGGGCGATGCGGTACGCGTCGAGCCGGCCAGTGGCGATCACCGCGCGGATTTCCTCTGCCAGCGCCGGCGTCACGCGCTCGTCGGCGTCTATCGACAGCACCCAATCGCCGGTGGCCAGGTCCAGCGCGCGGTTCTTCTGCGGGCCGAATCCTGGCCAATCCGGCGTCACGAGCACGCGCGCGCCGCGCGCCCTGGCGATTTCGCAGGTGTCGTCCGTGCTGCCCGAATCGACGACGACGATCTCGTCGGCAAAAGCGACGGAATCCAGGCAAGCCGCGATATGGCGGCTTTCGTTGTGGGTGATGACGATGACCGAAAGCCTGGGCGCGGGCGTGCCAGCCGCGGCTTGCGCAGCCGCACCGGCGGCCGTTTCGCAGTCTCGATTGCTCATGACGAAGGTCCCTTGTCGCTTTTGGCCGGCCGCGCCGCAGCCGGCAGCCGGTCACGGTGGATGCGCACGGCGTTGACCGCCAGCGCCATCAGCGCGCAGCCCATGCTGAAGATCAGCGCCAGCGTCGGCCCCTGCTCGCGCGACAACCCGAAGGCCGCGGCCACCAGTGCCGTGCCGAAGCTTTGGCCGAACACGCGCGTGGTGGCCTGCATGCCGCCGGCCGCACCCGCCCGGCTGCGCGGCGCCGAACCAAGCATGGCGCGATTGTTCGGCGTCTGGAAAAAACCAAATCCTATCCCGCCCAGCAGCATGCCGACGACGATGGCCGCATTGCCGGCATCCGGGGGCAATGCGGCCAGCCACGCCAGCCCTGCCGCCATCGCGGCCGCGCCCGCCGCGCAAAGCTGCGCGGCGGAATAGCGCTCGCAGAGCCGGGCCGAAACCGGCGCCATGGCCGCCGCGGCAACAGGCCACATCCCCAGCAAGAAACCCATGGACAGGTGATCGCGTCCCAACACATGCTGCAGGTAGAACGGCAGCGAAACGAAGGCGGACATTTGCGCGGCAAAAGAGCAGGCCGACGCCCCGACCGCGTACGCCACCGGCTTGATGCGCAGCAGGTCCACCGGCACCAGCGGCGCCGTCTGGCCACGGGCGCGGCGCACCAGAAACCACGCCGCGGCGGCTGCGGCGGCAACCAAGCCGAGCCCGCGTACAGGCTCGGCGACCAGGTAGTCAATGCCCAGGATGAACAGCGACATCCCGACCATGCATAGCAGCGCGCTTGCCCAATCGAAGCGAGCGCCCGTACCGGGCACATCGGGCAGAAAGCGCGCGCATCGCAGGGCCACCAGCCCGACCGGCAGGTTGACCGCGAAAATCCACGGCCATTGGGCCACCGACAGGATGGCCGCGCCTATGGTCGGCCCGAGCACCGACATCACGCCCACGGTCATCGCGTTGATGCTGATGCCGCGCGCCAGCATGCGCGTCGGGTAGATGTGGCGCACCAGCCCGCCGAACAGGCTCATCAACACCGCGGCACCCAGGCCCTGGGCGATGCGCGACAGGGTCAGCGCCTCCAGCGAGCGCGACAGCGCGCATGCGAGCGATGCCAACGTGAACAGCGACAGCCCTATGACGAACATGCGCTTGAAGCCCACGCGCTCGGCCACCGACGACAGCGGCAGCAGCATGGCCACCACCGTCACGTTGTAGGCGTTGACGATCCATACCGCCGCGGCCGGACTGGCGTCCAAATCCACGGCGATGGTGGGCAACGCCACGTTGGCGATCGACGCGTCGAGCACCGCCATCGTCATGGCCAGCAGCAGGGTGGCCACGGCCCAGCGGCGGCGGGGCAGAGGCAGTCCATCGGCGTGGCCTTGGCCGCCGACCGGGTTCTGTTGCGACGCTGCGCTCAAGGCTTCTTGGCTGGGCGGCGCCAGCTCTCCACGGTCACCTGCTTGGCGCGCGACAGCGTCAGCTTGTCGGCCGGCGCATCGCGCGTCAGCGTCGTGCCGGCGCCCAGCGTGGCGCCGCGGCCCACGCGCACGGGCGCGACAAGCTGGGTATCGGAGCCGATGAAGGCATCGTCCTCGATCACCGTCCGGTGCTTGTTGACCCCGTCATAGTTGCACGTGATGGTCCCGGCGCCGATGTTGACCCGCGCGCCCACGTCCGCGTCGCCGACATAGGCCAGGTGATTGGCCTTGCTGTCTTCGCCGAGCGACGAATTCTTGATTTCGACGAAATTGCCCACGTGGCTGCGCGCCCCGAGCCGCGCCCCCGGCCGCAGCCGGGCATAGGGGCCGATGCGCGCGCCCGTCCCGGCCTGCGCGCCATCCAGGTGGCTGAACGCCTCGACCCTGGCGCCTTCGCCCAACCGGACGTCGCGCAGCACGCAATAGGGCCCGATGCGCACGCCGTCGGCCAGCTCGACCTTGCCTTCGAACACGCAGCCCACGTCGATGTAGACATCACGCCCGCACGACAGCGTGCCGCGTAGGTCGAAGCGGTCCGGGTCGGCCAAAGTGACGCCGGCCTCGAGCAGGCGCCTGGCCTGCTCGCGCTGCCAGGTGCGCTCCAGTTCGGCCTGCTGGGCGCGGCTATTGACGCCCAGGGTTTCCCACGGCGCGCCAGGCTGTGCCGATTCCACCGCCACGCCATCGGCGACCGCCAGGCTGATCGCATCGGTCAGGTAATACTCCTTCTGGGCGTTGTCGTTGCCGATGCGCTCCAGCCACTGCTTCAGGCGCGCGGTCGGCGCGGCCAGAATGCCGGTATTGACCTCCTTGATCGCAAGCTGGTCTGGGCTTGCATCCTTGTGCTCGACGATGGCGCGGATGCGCCCCTGACCGTCGCGCACGATGCGCCCGTAACCGGTCGGATCCTCAAGCTGCTCGGTGAGCACGGCCAAGGCGCCGGCCGATGCCGCCTGCAGCAGCCGGCGCAGGGTATCGGGCTGGACCAGCGGCACGTCGCCGTAGAGCACCAAGGTGACGTCGCCACTGCCCGATTCCTGCAACAACGGCGCCGCCTGCTTCACGGCGTGCCCGGTGCCTTGCGGCGGCTGCTGCAGCGCGAAGTGCACGTCAGGCTGGTCCGCGCATGCCGCCCGGACCTGGTCGGCGCCGTGCCCGACGACGACCACCATGCGCGCCGGATCCAACTGGCGGGCGCTATCCAGGACGTGATGCAACATGGGCCTGCCGGCCAGGGCGTGCAGCACCTTGGGCAGATCGGAACGCATGCGCTTGCCCATGCCGGCCGCGAGAATGACGATATTGAGCATGAATGTCCAAAAAGGATATGGACGGCCCGCCTGCCGGCGGGCCGTCGATGGCGAAAATCACGAAGCGGGCTTGGCCCCCTTGCCGCCGCGCGTGGCCTTGGCCGCCTTGCGCGCGCCCGCGGGCTTGCGCGCCCTGGAGGGCTTTTCCCCGGTGGCTGGCGCCGCCGCCCCTGCCGCCGCCGCCCCTGGCGCCGGCGGCATGGTCGCGGCCGTCGCGCTGGCAAGCTGGCCGAACTGCTGCTGCAGCAGCTTCCACCACGCCTCGGACGCTGACTGCGCGGCCGCGCCCATTGCCTGCATGCCGGCATCGACCGCGCGCTGGCTGGCGCCCTCCCCAGGTGCGCCGGCCGGCGCGCCGCCAGGTCCTTGCGGCGCCGGGTCGACCGGTTCGGGCGCCTGGGCCGGATCATCGGCCCCGGCATCGCCGGCCACCGTGGCGGTCGACACCCCACCGGGCTTGATGCCCAACGCGACTTCCAGCGGCGAGGCTTCGCCCGGGCCCTGGGCGCCCCCCATGCTGCCGACGAAGGCACGCAGCGTGGCGATGGTCGCGCGCTGGACTTCCAGCCCCTGGATGGTGCTCGACAGCATGGAGAGGTTGAGCTTGAGCCAGTTCTCGACCGCGCGCAGCTCGGCGATGCGCCGCTCGAGCTCCTGCGTGCTCGACGGCGACCCCGGGACGGCCTGGGCCAGCCCACCCGGCCCGGCCAGCCCGGCCCACGCCTGCCGCATCATTTCCATGCTGGCTAGCAACGGGTTGCCGGCCAGGTCCGGCGCCTGCCCCAAGCCGGGCAGCACGAAAGGGTTGTTTGACTTGGCGGTCATGGGATCCTCCATCTTCGGGGGCGTCGGCGCGCCGCCGCATGACGGCAGGCTGCCCGGGATATTACGCCCGATTGCGCGGCCGACCCAAACCGGGACGCGGCCGGCCGGCATGCCCGCGGTATAGCATCGGCGGGCGGCGCCAGCCATTGGCCAAACGTGTCGCTTTGCAAGCGTGCCGCAGGCGGCGCGCGCCGGCGCCCGTGCCGGCCCGGTATTCTGGGAAAATACCGGCATGGATACCGTCACCATCGCCGAAATCGAACAAGCCATTAACTTCTGGCGGGCGCGCTCGCCCTCGGTGGGCGAGGAACTGCGCCTTTGCCAGGAGGCCGCGGCGCTGGCCACGCCGTATGCCTACTTGATCATGACGCACCGCCGGGAAGTCGCGCTCGACGACCTGGACGCCGATGCGCGCCAAGCCATCGAAGGCTGGCGCGCCGCGCGCGGCTGAAAGGCCGCGCCTGCCCCGTACGGGGCAGGCGCGGCACCATTTGCCTACAGCAGCTGCCTGATGTCGTGGACCATGGCGTCCACGCCGGCATTGCTGTGCAGCAGCACCCTGGCTTCGCCCTGCTTGTCCAGCACGTAAAAGGCCGCGGTATGGTCCATGGTGTAGTCGCCGCCTTCGCGCGGCACTTTCGCGTAATAGACCTTGAACGAGGCGGCGGCCTGCTTGATCTGCTCCGGCGTGCCGGTCAGGCCGACGAAGCGCGGGTCGAAGGCCGTTACATACTGGCGCAGCACATCCGGCGTATCCCGCTCGGGGTCGACCGTGACCATCAGCACCTGCACGTCCTTGGCGTCCTCGCCCAGGGTCTTGGCCACCTGCGCCATCTCGGCCAGCGAGGTCGGGCACACGTCCGGGCACTGGGTGAACCCGAAGAACACGACGACGACCTTGCCCGCGTAGTCGGCCAGCGTGCGCGGCACCCCTGCATGGTCGACCAACGCCAGGTCGCGACCTAGTCGCGTGCCCGTGATGTCGCTGCCACGAAACTGCGGCGGCCCGCTGTCGCAGGCGGCCAGCGCCAGGGCCATGCCAAGGAGGGCTGCGCCGCGCGCCAAGCGGCCCCGCAAGAAAGATCGCAAGGACATGAAAGCGGGTCTCCTTCAGGCGCCAAGCGCCAGGCCCAGCCAATGATCGACCAGCAAGGCGGCGAAAAGCAGCGCCAGGTACACGATGGAGTAGCGGAACGTCTTGCGCGCCAGGTCGTCGCTGTAGCCGCGGTGCAGCCGCCAGGCCAGGCCCACGAAGCGCCCCCCCAGCGCAAGCGCGGCCAGCAGGTAGGGCCATCCGCTCATGCGGATCGCGAACGGCAGCAGCGTGGTGGCCAGCAGCGCGATGCTGTAGAGCAGGATGTGTAGGCTGGTGAAATCCCGGCCATGGGTGACCGGCAGCATGGGCAGCCCGGCGTTGACGTAATCGTGGTTGCGGTACAGCGCCAGCGCCCAAAAATGCGGCGGGGTCCAGATGAAGATGATCAACACCAGCACCCAGGCCTCGGCCGGCACGGCGTTGGCCACCGCCGCCCAGCCCAGCGCTGGCGGCATGGCGCCGGACAGCCCGCCGATGACGATGTTCTGGGGGGTGCGCGGCTTGAGGATGACGGTGTAGATCACGGCGTAGCCGACGAAGGTGGCAAACGTCAGCCACATCGTCAGGGGATTGACGCCGTGGTAGAGGACCAGCATGCCCGCCCCACCCAGCAACCCCGACAGGGCCAGCACCTGCACGGGCGAGATCGTGCCCTGCGCGGTAGCGCGGCGCGCGGTGCGCAGCATGCGGGCATCGATTTCCTGCTCGATCAGGCAGTTGATGGCGAACGCCGCCGCGGCCAGCAGCCAGATGCCCAGCGTGGCCAGCGCCACCCTGGCGAGGTCCGGCAGGCCCGGCGCAGCCAGGAACATCCCGATCACCGCGCAGAACACGGCGAGCTGGGTCACCCTGGGCTTGGTCAGGACGAGATACTGGCGCAGCAACCCGGCGCGAGGAGCGGCAAGACTGGACATGGGTGCATTTTAACGGGCTGGCGCGCCGGCCGGCGGCTGGCCGCCGGCGCGCGACAGGCGGATCAGCAGCGTGACGCAGGCCAACACCAGGCCCGCCGCGCCGCCATTGTGCACGACGGCGATCAAGAGCGGCCATTGCAGGTAAATGGTCGCCAACCCCGTGGCCAGCTGGGCGGCCAGCAGGGCCAGCAGCAGCCGGGCCGGGCCGTCCAGCCCGGGCTTGCCACGCAGGCGCAGCGCCAGCGCCGCCAGGTAGGCGAAGACGACGAAGGCGAAATTGCGATGCACCCAGTGGATGGCCGTCAGTGCGTGCTGCGAGATCATTTCGCCCGAGGGCAATTCGCCCAGGCCGCGCACGATGGAAAATCCGCCGGCGAAGTCCATCTCGGGCATCCAGGTGCCGTGGCAGGTCGGAAAATCCATGCAGGCCAGCGCGGCGTAATTGGTGCTGACCCAGCCACCCAGCGCGATCTGCACGAACAGCAGCGCCAATCCTGCAGCCGCCCAAGGCCGCCACCTCGCCGCCTGCGCGTCGACCGGCTCATGCGCTTTTTCGCGCGCGGCAAGCCACGTCATCAGCGCCAGCAGGATCATGCCGCCCAGCAGGTGGGCGGTCACCACGGCAGGCATCAGCTTGTGGGTGACCGTCCACGCGCCGAAGGCACCCTGCAGGCAGACTGCCGCCAGCGTGATCGTCGCCAGCCACGGCGAACGGCCCAGCTCGCGGCGATGCCGCCAGGCCATGAATACGATGGCGATGATCAGCATGCCCAGGATGCTGCCGGCGTAGCGGTGGATCATCTCGATCCAGGCCTTGGACAAGGTGACCGGCCCATAGGGCATGGCCGCCTCTGCCTCGCGTATGGGATCCAATGCCGACAGCGGCGTGATCTGCCCATAGCAGCCCGGCCAATCCGGGCAGCCCAGGCCGGAGTCGGTCAGGCGCACGAAGGCGCCGAACATGATCAGGTCCAAAGTCAGGAACCAGGTCAGGAAGACCAGTTTCCGATAGCGGTTCTGGATACGCATGGTCGGATGGATTCAGCCGATCCGGGAGTTGTAAACGAGCCGGCTGACGTCTTTGCGGAAGCGGATCGGGTCGGTGTCGGGCGGATAGTGCAGGATCAGGTTACCCAAGGGGTCGATGATCCAGAGCGGGCCTTCGAGCGAGGGCTGGCCGGCATCGAGCAGGTAGCGGGCGAGCGCCTCGGGCTTGGCCCGGACCATGATCGTGCCGCGGTAGGCTTCCAGGACTTTGTCCGGCACGGGCTCGTCGTCGGTGATGAACCACACGCGCACGAGCCGATCGACGTTCTTGCCCTGGCTGGCATGGGTGTTGCGGATGATGAAGAGCTTGCGTGCGCAGGCCGGCGGGCAGGCGCCGCCGTGCGCGGCCGCCAGCACCCATTTACCCTTGAGCGAATTCAAGTCGAACGCTTGCCCGTCCAGCGTGGCCAGCGGCAAGTCCGCCGCCGACGGCATGGGACGCTGCGGCGTGTACAGCGTGCCGTAGTTCGTGGTCTCGGCAGGCCGCAGGGCCGGATAGAAATACACGATCACCGCCGCGATCACCGGCGCCAGGCTCATCAGCAGCACGGCAAACAGCGGCTTGAGCGAGCGGCGCGGGGCAGGTCGGGAAGGGCCGCCAGGCGGCACGGAGGAAGGTGTCACGTCTTTCCTTGCTTGAGTCAGTCCGAGGTGCGGCGCGCGGCATGGCGCCGGCGCCACGCTCGCACGGCCAGCGCCAGCCAGGCAACGGCGGCAATGGTGGCAAAGCCGAACCACTGCACGGCATAGCCGATATTCTGGTCGGCGTCCACGGAAGGCTGCGGCCATTCTCGCCGCAGGCCGTCGTCGAGGTGATCGGTTTGCTGCAGGACCGCCGGCAACAATTGCAACCCGGTGGCGCGCGCGTACGCGGCCAGATCCAGGTTCTGCACGCGCGGTGGCTCGGCCGGTGTGCCGCCCGCATGGGGCCAGCCCGCAGGCAGGCCCGGGGGCTCGCCGCCAGTCAGTTCGGCCAGGTCGAATAGACGCGGCACCCGTTCGGCAAGTTCCCCTCGCACGCGCTGCATGCCTGCACCGCCTGCCGGCACCTGCAAAGGCTGGCCATCCAGGCGGCGCGGCAGCCAGCCGCGCAGCACCAGCACGGCGTGGTCGGGCTGGCCCGCAAAGGCCAAGGGCGTGGCCACCCACAGCCCAGGGCGCCCGTCGAGGTTGCGATTGTCGATCAGCACCGTCAGGTCGTTGCGCCACGTGCCTTCGGCCAGCGCCGGCCGCCACGGGCGCAACTGGCCGACAGGGGTGGCGGGATGCAAGGCGAGCGGCGTCGCGCGGCGCCCGGCTTCGATGGCGGCACGGATCGCGCGCCGCTCGTCGGCGCGCTGCAGCTGCCAACGGCCCATGCCGACCGTCACCGCGGCCACCAGCGCCAGTAGCACCAGCGCGGCTGCCGTGCGCCGTGCGGAAAGGGATCCCATCTCTGCCATAATTTCCGTTTTACCGGAGGCCGCCATGCGAGTCGTAGTCATCCTGGCCTTCATCGGCATACTGGGCAGCCTCGCGTCGGCGCTCGTCTACCTGATGAAAGACAAGGGGGGAAGCAACCGTACCGTCAATGCGCTGACCGTGCGCATCGGATTGTCGGTCGCGCTGTTCCTGTTCGTGCTCTTCGCCCACCACATGGGCTGGATAGAAAGCACCGGCCTGCAATGACGAAAGGCCGGCTATGGCCGGCCCCACGCCTTTTCCGCGCTCGCTCGCCGCCCGGGTGTGGGCAGCGCTCGCCGCGCGGCGCGGCCCGCCTTGCAGCGGGCCTGCGGTTCGGTCCCTAGAACCAGTACACGAACAGGTACAGGCCCAGCCACACCACGTCGACGAAGTGCCAGTACCAGGCGGCGCCTTCGAAGCCGAAATGATTCTCGGGCGTGAAGTGGCCCTTGGCCAGGCGGAACAGGATCACCGTCAGCATGGTGGCACCCAGGATCACGTGGAACCCGTGGAAGCCGGTCAGCATGTAGAACAGCGAGCCGTACGCGCCGGAGTTAAAGCGCAGGTTCAGGTCGGTGTACAGGTGATGGTATTCGTACGCCTGGCAACCGACGAAGATGAAGCCCAGGATGACGGTCGCCGCCAGCCAGAAGATGGCCTTGCCACGCAGGTTCTCGCGCAGCGCGTGGTGGGCGATGGTCAGGGTCACGCCGGAGCTGAGCAGCAGCGCCGTGTTGATCGTGGGCAGCCAGAACGGGCCGACCGTCTGGAACTGCTCGACCACGCCTGCCGGGCCGAAGTTCGGCCACACGGCAGTGAAGTCCGGCCACAGCATCAGGCGGTGATCCAGGTCACCCAGCGTCGGAATGGTGATCGAGCGCACATACCACAGCGAGCCGAAGAACGCGCCGAAGAACATCACCTCCGAGAAGATGAACCAGCTCATGCTCCAGCGGTAGGAGACGTCGACGCGCTTGCTGTTCAAGCCGCCCTCGGACTCGCCGATGGCATCGCCGAACCAGCCGAAGAGCACGACGATCAGGGCAAGGATGCCAGCCAGCAGCACCCACTTGCCGGCGCCCACGCCATTGATCCAGGCTGCCGCGCCGAGCATGACGGCCAGCAGCGAAAAGCTGGCGCGCACGGGGTGCGGCGAATCGGCCGGCACGTAGTAGTAGGGTGCCTCTTTGCCTTGGACCGAGTGGCTTGCACTCATGGTGTTCTCCTGGTACAGATTTTCTCGAATACGTATTTCAGATGGAGCTGGCGACGACCCAGCGCACGATCAACACGAGCCCCACCACGAACAGCACCCCTGCCAGTATCCCGGCGATGATCAGGTGCACGGGGTTGAGCTTGGCGATGTCTTCCTGGTAGCCGGCTCCCTTGCGCACGCCAAAGAACCCCCACAGCACGGCCTTGACCGTCTGGAAAAAGTTCAGCTTGCGCCGGGACAGCTCCTTGATGTCGTCACTCATGTCTTGCGTCCCGGGCTCAGGCGCCGCCTAGCTTCATGCGGTAGAACGTCCACACGAACAACGCAACCGCGATGGCCGCGAGCACCAGGCCGGTGCGGCGATTGCGGCGGCGTTGTTCCGGGGTCATGTCCGACACCTTGGCTTACTTCACTTCGGGCGGGGTTTCGAAGGTGTGGAACGGCGCCGGCGACGGCACGGTCCATTCCAGCCCTTCGGCGCCTTCCCACGGCTTGGCCGGGGCGGGCTCGCCCTTGCCGGCATAGGCCTTCAGGACGATGTAGGCGAACAGCAGCTGCGACAAGCCGAACCAGAAGGCGCCGATGGTGGCGATCTGGTGGAAGTCGGTGAACTGCGCGGCGTAGTCCGCGTAGCGGCGCGGCATGCCGGCCAGCCCCAGGAAGTGCATGGGGAAGAAGGTGACGTTGAACGAGATCATGGTCGACCAGAAGTGGATCTTGCCCAGCTTCTCGTCGTACATGCGGCCCGTCCACTTGGGCAGCCAGTAGTAGGCGCCGGCAAACAGCGCGAACAGCGAGCCCGCCACCAGCACGTAGTGGAAGTGCGCCACCACGTAGTAGGTGTCATGCACCTGGATGTCGATCGGCGCCATCGACAGGATCAGCCCGGTGAAGCCGCCGATGGTGAACACGAAGATGAAGCCCACGGAGAACAGCATGGGCGTCTCGAAAGTCATCGAGCCGCGCCACATGGTGGCCACCCAGTTGAACACCTTCACCCCAGTGGGGATGGAGATCAGCATGGTGGCGTACATGAAGTACAGCTGGCCAGTCACCGGCATGCCGGTGGTGAACATGTGGTGCGCCCACACGATGAACGACAGGATGGCGATGGCCGCGGTGGCGTACACCATCGAGGCGTAACCGAACAGCTTCTTGCGGGCGAAGGCAGGCACGATGGCCGACACGATCCCGAACGCGGGCAGGATCATGATGTAGACCTCGGGGTGCCCGAAGAACCAGAACACGTGCTGGTACAGCACCGGGTCGCCACCGGCGGCGGCGTTGAAGAACGCGGTGCCGAAGTGGCGATCGGTCAGCAGCATGGTAATGGCCGCGGCCAGCACGGGCATGACGCCGATCAGCAGGTAGGCTGTGATCAGCCAGGTCCAGCAGAACAGCGGCATCTTCATCAGCGTCATGCCGGGCGCGCGCATGTTCAGGATGGTGACGATGATGTTGATCGCCCCCATGATGGACGAGGCACCCATGATGTGCACGGCGAAGATGGCCAGGTCCATGCCCGGGCCCATCTGCAGCGACAGCGGCGCATACAGCGTCCAGCCCGCGGCGGTGGCGCCGCCAGGCACGAAGAACGACGTGGTCAGCAAGACGGCGGCCGCCGGCAGCAGCCAGAAGCTGAAGTTGTTCATCCGCGCGAACGCCATGTCGGAGGCGCCGATCTGCAGCGGAATCATCCAGTTCGCAAAGCCCACGAAGGCCGGCATGATGGCGCCGAACACCATGATCAGGCCGTGCATGGTGGTGAACTGGTTGAACAACTCGGGGCGGAAGAACTGCAGCCCCGGCTCGAACAACTCGGTGCGCAGCAACAGCGCCAGCACGCCGCCGACCAACAGCATGACGAACGAGAAGATGAGGTACATCGTCCCGATGTCTTTGTGGTTGGTGGCAAACAGCCACCGGCGCCAACCGTGCGGCATGTGGTGCGCGTGATCGTCGTGGCCGTGGCCGTGCTGGCCAGGCGGTACGTGATCGACAGTGACGCTGCTCATTGCGGACTCCTTCCTGCTGGACTGCGCCCCCGCGCCGCGGCGGGGACGTCAGGGGTATCTGACTGAATGACTCTTTCGGGCCTGCGGGGCGCGCGCATCAGCGCGCGGCCGTGACGTCGCTGGGCTGGACAGTGGGTTCCTCGCCCTTGCCGGCGTTGCCCCAGGCATGGCGCGTATAGGTGACGACGGCAGCGACCTCGACGTCATTGAGCTGGCTGCCGAAGGCCGGCATGGCGGTGCCGGGACGGCCGTGGAGCACCACGTCGATCTGCTCGCCCTTGGCCCCGAGCACGAGCTTCGAACCGTCCAGGGCGGGGAAATTGCCCGGCACGCCCTGGCCGTTGGCCTGGTGGCAGGCCACGCAATTGGCAGCGTAAACCTTTTCGCCGCGCGCCACCAACTCGGACTCTTCCCATTGCTTGGTGGGATCGTCCTCGTCGCCGCCCAGCGCCTTCTTCTGCTCCTTGGCCCAGGCCTCGAAGTCCTCGGCGGACACGACCTTGACGACGATAGGCATGAAGGCATGGTCCTTGCCGCACAGCTCGGCGCACTGGCCGCGGAACTCGCCGACCTCTTCGGCGCGGAACCAGGTGTCGCGCAGCAGGCCCGGGATGGCGTCCTGCTTGACGCCGAACTCGGGAACCATCCAGGAGTGGATCACGTCGGCAGCGGTCAGCACGACGCGCACCTTCTTGCCCACCGGCACCACCAGCGGGTTATCCACTTCCATCAGGTAGAACTGGCCCTTGGGCTCGCGGTTTTCGATCTGGGCGCGCGGCGTGGCCAGGTTGGACAGGAACTGCACGCCAGCAGCCGGGCCGTCCATGTATTCGTAACCCCACTTCCATTGATAGCCGGTGACCTTGACGGTCAGGTCGGGGTTGGAAGTGTCCTTCATGGCGACCACGGCGCGGGTGGCCGGCAGCGCCATGCAGATGACGATGATGAAGGGGATCACCGTCCACGCGACTTCGACGCCGACGTGCTCGTGGAAGGTGGCGGGCTTGGCGCCGCGCGACTTCCGGTGGGCCCAGATGGAGTAGAACATCACGCCGAACACGCCGACGAAGATCACCAGGCAGATGCTCAGCATCATCCAGTGCAACCACACCTGTTCGCGGGCGATGTCGGTCACGCCCGAGTGCAAGTTGAGCTGATTGACCTTGGGGCCGCCGGGCATGTCCTGCACCTGCGCGCCTGCCATGCCGGCAAGCAGCATTGCACAGGCGCCCAGTAACCCTCTCCACTTCTTCATGCTGACCTCGAAATACGGCGCGTACACGCGCCTGCCCTTCCTCGCAACGCGAAGTCGGACAGGCGTGACGTGCGCAATTATTGGACGGCGGGCCAGGCGGACGTGTTGCCGCACAAAGCCCTGCACGAATCACAAAGAAACCGCGGGATTATAACGGACATGCAAAAGTGTGCATCCGAACCCAACAGCCGCCAGGCGCGCAACGGCGCACGCAAGGCGCATTGCGGCGGCACGCGCGGCCAACCCCATGCATGCGGCTAGGCGCGCGCGGCCAATGGCCTCCACTACAATGCGCGCCATGCCAACAAGCGATACGCCGTTTCGCCACTTCGGCACCGATCCTGCGCGCACCTACGAGGCGCTGGCCGCATCGGTGCAGCAGCCGCCTCACGAAGGCTCCGTGCCGTTGTGGATCGCGGGCTCGCGCTGCGGCTGGGCCACGCCGGCCGCCCAGCGGGCCCTGGCCCCGATCGGCCAGGCGCAGGCCGGTCCCGCGCCCGCATTCCATTTGGGCGCCGGCCTGTCGCCGGGAGAGGAATTGAACGCGCTGCTTGCGCGCGCGGCGCTCTTGCTGCGCGACGCCGGCTGCCTGCGCGGCTGGCGCAATGAGCTGCTCGACGTTTTCGGCGAATCAGGGTGCGTGGGCGCCATCGAAAGGGCGGCGATGCGCCCGCTCGGCCTGCTGACGCGCGCGGTACACCTCAATGGCTGGACGCCAGACGGCCGCTTGTGGATCGCCCGCCGGTCGCTGACGAAGTCGACCGACCCTGGCATGTGGGACACGCTGGTCGGTGGCTTGGTCGGCGCCGGCGAGGCGTTGGATGAGGCGCTGCTGCGCGAATGCGACGAAGAGGCGGGCCTGGATGCCGGGCACCTGGCCCGGCGGGCGCCGCTGCGCACCATCGTGCGGATACACCGCCGCATCCCGGAGGGCTACCAGGTCGAGGACGTCATCGCCGCCGACTGCGTGCTAGCCGCTGACGTGCAGCCGGCCAACCGTGACGGCGAAGTCATGGAGATACGCGCCGCGGCCGTCGACGACGTCCTGCGCATGATCGACGCCGGCGAATTCACCGACGAAGCGGCGTTGGTGATATTGGACGACGTCCGGCGCCGCGCCGGGGGCCGCGCGGGCCCGACGGCGGCCGCCTGAGCGCGGGCGGCAACGCCGCTAGCGCAGCAACGACGGCTCCAATCCGGATCACCCCCGCCGGGCGGCGAGGATTTCATCCATCCAGGGCTTGGTATAGGTGCCGGCCAGGATTTTTTCCTTGGTCTTGGCCTCGTCCTGCTCCTTCTTCAGCGCATCGGCCAGGACGTCTTCGGCGTGCGCGGCGGGAATCACCACCAGCCCGTCGGCGTCGCCGACGATCACGTCACCCGGGAAGACGACCTGCCCGCCGATGGACACCGGGACGTTGATCTCGCCGGGGCCGTCCTTGTAGGGGCCGCGGTGCGACACGCCGCGCGCAAAGCACGGGAAGTCTCCCTGGGCGAATACGTCGACGTCGCGCACGGCGCCGTCGATGACGAAACCGGCCATCCCGCGCCGTTGGGCTTCCATGGCCATCAATTCACCGACCAGGGCGTTGGTCAGGTCGCCGCCGGCGTCGACCACCAGCACTTCGCCAGGTTGCGACAGCGAGATGGCTTTATGGATCATCAGGTTGTCGCCCGGACGGGTCTTGACGGTCAGGGCCACCCCCACCATGCGCGCGGCGGTCGGCGCATGCCTGGGCAGCAACCCCACCACCCCGTATAGGCGGCCCATGCAATCGCTGATCTGCGCCGCCCCCACGGTCGCAAATTTCGCCAGCGTCTCGGGCGCCAAGTTGGACGGCGCCCGATCCAGAATCCTGAATCCTATGGAAGACATCAATGCCCTCGTCGATCGGTTGTAAGGAGTCGCGATTAGAGAGCCAAAGGCCGGGCCGTGCAAGGGCAGGTATGCCGGCACCGCGGCGCGCAGGCGACAGGGACACGGGGCGGGCAGGTCGGTCCGGCCTGCGCCAGGGCACGCCCGCCGCGTCATCGCGCACAAAAAAACGGGGCGCCCTTGCGAGCGCCCCGCAGGCATCCGTCTCTGAGGGGAGGGGAAGAGGAGAAACCGAAACGGATGTCGAGGCTGCCGCCCGCCGCTTTGCACGAGCCGGCCGCAGCCCCTATGGTTTAGGCCATGGCGGCGGCGCTAGGTTCCCCCGGCGCCGTGTGCCAGTATGTATCCAATGGTTGCCGCGCAGCCGCGGCGGCCGGCATCAGGCAGCGGCCAGGGCGCCTCGCATCTTCTTGAGCGCGGCCGCCTCGATCTGGCGGATGCGCTCGGCCGAAACACCGAACTCCTGCGCCAGCTCGTGCAGGGTGGCACCGCCTTCGTCGGCCAGCCAGCGCGCTTCGACGATGCGCCGCGAGCGCGGATCCAGGGTATCCAGCGCCTGGCGCAGGCCGTCGCTTTGCAACGCGTCGCGCGCGCGGCGCTCCAGCACCTGGGTCGGCTCGTGGCTGCCGCCGTCGGACAGGTAGGCAATCGGCGCGTAGCCGTCTTCGTCGTCGTCGCTGTTTTCCAGCGCCATGTCGCGGCCGGAGAGCCGCACTTCCATTTCGCTGACGTCCTCGGGCCGCACGTTGAGCTCGCGCGCGATGGTTTGCACTTGCCCGCTGTCGAGCGTCTGGCCGTCCGGGCGCATGCTGCGCAGGTTGAAGAACAGCTTGCGCTGCGCCTTGGTGGTGGCCACCTTGACCAGCCGCCAGTTGCGCACGATGTATTCGTGGATCTCTGCCTTGATCCAGTGCACGGCGAACGACACCAGCCGCACGCCACGCTCCGGGTCAAAGCGCTTGACGGCCTTCATCAGGCCGACGTTGCCCTCCTGGATGAGGTCGGCATGGGGCAGGCCATAGCCCAGGTACTGGCGGGCGATGGACACCACCAGCCGCAGGTGGGAGAGGACGAGCTGGCGGGCCGCTTCGAGGTCGCCATGTTCGCGGAACCGGCGCGCCAGGGTGGTTTCTTGCTCGGCGGACAACACCGGCAGACGGTGGACCGCCGAAATGTATGCATCGATGGTGCCCAGCGCGCCGGGATTGCTGACGGCCAGTGCCAGGCTGTTGGGACCCGCCGGCGCCAGTTGATTGCTCGGTGCATTCATGCAGGTCGCTCCTTGAAACTGTCGGTTTTTGCGGGGTCGATCGGCGATTTTAGCACTCTCACCACGAGAGTGCTAATTCGACGCCGGATCACCCGGGAAAGTTCCCGCCCCGGCCAGGCCCCTGGCCGGCCCGTCTGGCGGCGGGGCATGGCCTCGCGCTCAGGGTGACTGCCGGCCGGCCAGCGCCTGGGCGGTGGCCTCGTCGGCAGGCCGGATGAAGAGCGCCCCGCGGGGATCGAGCAAGACCAGGTAGCGCGCTCCATCGAACATCGGCATATAGGCGCCGCTGCCGTAGACCACGTCCACGAACGGCAGCCAAGCGGGGTAGCGGCGCTTGAGCGCCCCCGGGCCGGGCACGGGGCTCGCGCCCAGGTCATGGACCGTGCGCGGCGCGGAACGTTCTCGCTCGATGTCGTCGTAGCGGCCGGACAGCCGCTCGAGCCGGTACAAGGGCGGCACCCCGGCCAGCAAGGCCGGCAGCCGCCAGCGCACCACCTGGGCGTCGATCTGCCACTGGTCGCCACGCAGGTCGAACTGCTGCGGCGCGGCCGCGCCCTCGCGGCTGAGCGCGGCCAGGTAGTGGCCGTCTGCCAGTTGCCGCAGCTCGAGGCGCGCGACCGGCTCGTCGCCCGTCAGCCGCACGAACTGATAAACCGACATCGCCAACAGCGCACACACCGCGGCCAGGGCCACGACCAGCAGGCCGAACAGCCGGCGCACCGGCCGCAGGCGCGGCCGGCCCCTTCTGTCGCTGCCGCCGCGGCCCAGCACCATGGACAGGCCCGCCACGCCCATGACAGCCGCCGCGGCCAGGATCCACAAGTAGGGAGCGAACAGGTCCATGGGCACCTAATCCTGCGCCGGCCGGCGGCGACGCGGCACGCCGTCAGGCAAGCCGCTCGGCGTGGAAGCGGATGTGGTCCTCGATGAAGGTCGAGATGAAGTAATAGCCGTGGTCGTAGCCTTCGTGGCGGCGCAGCTGCAGCGGCTGGCCGGCCTGCTCGCAGGCTTGCTCGAAGGCTTCCGGGTGCAACTGCTCGGCCAGGAATTTGTCGGCCAGCCCCTGGTCGATCAGGATGCCCCCGGGAAAGGGCGCGCGGCTGCCGGCCATCAGCGCGCTGGCGTCATAGTGCGCCCAGGCGGACCGGTCCGGCCCCAAATAGCCGGCAAAGGCCTTTTCGCCCCACGGGCAGCGGCTGGGCGCCGCGATCGGCGCAAACGCCGATACCGACCGGTACTGCCCGGGGTGGCGCAACGCCAGCACCAACGCGCCATGGCCGCCCATGGAATGCCCGAAGATGCCGGCACGGGCCGCATCGCCCGGCAAATCCCGGGTGGCAATGCCAAAGAGCTCGCCGGCGACGTAGCTTTCCATGCGGTAATGCCGCCGCCATGGCTCCTGCGTGGCGTCCAGGTAAAAGCCCGCCCCCGTGCCGAAATCCCAGTCGTCGTCCTCGCCCGGCACGCCTGCCCCGCGCGGGCTGGTGTCCGGGCTGACCAGCATCAGGCCATGGCGGGCAGCCCAGCGCTGCGCGCCGGCCTTGATCATGAAGGTTTCTTCCGTGCAGGTCAGCCCGGCCAGGTAGAACAGCACGGGCACGCGGCCGCGCCCGGCCTGCTCCGGGACGAAGACGGAAAACCGCATGGGCAGGCCGATGGCGACCGACTCGTGCCGATAGAACCGCTGCCAGCCTTGGAAGCACCGATGCTCGGAAAGCAGCTCCAGCGCCATGTCAGTACACCACCACGGAACGGATCGATTCGCCGCGCTTCATCAGGTCGAACCCTTCGTTGATGCGTTCGAGCGGCAATTGATGGGTGATCAGGTCGTCGATGTTGATCTTGCCTTCCATGTACCAGTCGACGATGCGCGGCACGTCGGTGCGCCCGCGCGCGCCGCCGAAGGCCGAGCCCTTCCATTCGCGGCCGGTGACCAGCTGGAACGGGCGGGTGCTGATTTCCGCCCCGGCCTCGGCCACGCCGATGATGATGGACTTGCCCCAGCCCTTGTGACAGCACTCCAGCGCCTGGCGCATGACCTTGGTGTTGCCGATGCACTCGAAGGAATAGTCCGCGCCGCCGTCGGTCAGCTGGATGATGTGGTCAACGACGTTTTCGACCTCGTTGGGATTGACGAAGTGGGTCATGCCGAACTTGCGCGCCAACGCCTCGCGCGCCGGGTTAATGTCCACCCCGATGATCTTGTCGGCGCCGACCATGCGCGCGCCCTGGATGACGTTCAGGCCGATACCGCCCAGCCCGAACACCGCGACGTTGGCACCGGCTTCGACCTTGGCCGTGAACACGACCGCACCGATGCCGGTGGTGACGCCGCAGCCGATATAGCAGACCTTGTCGAACGGCGCATCGCTACGGATCTTGGCCAGCGCGATCTCGGGCACGACGATGTAGTTAGAGAACGTCGACGTGCCCATGTAGTGGAACAGCGGCTTGCCACCAAGGGAAAACCGCGAGCTGCCGTCGGGCATGACGCCCTTGCCCTGCGTGGCGCGTATGGCCTGGCACAGGTTGGTCTTGCGCGACAGGCAGAACTTGCACTGCCGGCATTCCGGCGTGTAGAGCGGGATCACGTGGTCGCCCGCCTTGACCGAGGTCACGCCCGGCCCGGTTTCGAGCACCACGCCGGCGCCCTCATGGCCCAGGATGGCCGGAAACAGCCCTTCCGGGTCTGCCCCGGACAGGGTGTAGTAGTCGGTATGGCAGATGCCGGTGGCCTTGACTTCAACCAGGACCTCCCCGGCGCGCGGGCCTTCCAGGTCGACTTCCTCGATGGTCAGGGGTGCGCCTGCCTTCCAGGCGACAGCGGCTTTGGTCTTCATGGGCGATTCTCCCGAGCGGGCTTGCTGATGCAGGCCAAGAGTGACACATTTTCCGCGTCGATGGTAACCTGCCCGGCCGAAAGGACGGGGACGGGGCCGACTGCGGGTACGACCGGACGTGCCCGGCACGCGGCGAACGCGGTACCATTTGATTCGTCGATGTCGCGCGTCGCCCGCCTGACCGCGCCTTTGCCGGCGCTTGCGCAAGAACCGAGCAGCCCATGGCCCGTCTGCCCCGCCTGTATGCCCCCGCTCTGCCGCAGCTGGTGCAGGCCACCTTTGCCCAGCCGCTGACCGCACCCAACCAGCCCGTGGCCGCCGATTTGCTCGACGAGCTCGCCGGCTGGCTCGGCGAAACCGCGTCCCGCCAGCGCGTCGCGCTGCACGGGTGGGCGCTGACCCCCGAACGGGTGGTCGTGCTCGCCACGCCGGCCGACGAAGAAGGCCTGCCGCGCCTGATGCAGACGCTAGGGCGCAACCTCGCTGCTCGCCTGCGGCGCGGGCGAGTCTTTTCCGGGCGCTACCGGTCCGCCCTGGTCGAGCCGGGCAGCTGGGTGCTGCCCGCCCTGGTCTGGCTGGAAACGCTGCCGCTGCGCGCCGGGCTCGCCCACGACCCCGAATCGTGGCGGTGGTCGTCTGCGGCCGCCCATACCGGCGCCACCAACTCCCTTGCATCCTGGCTCAACGACCATGCCGACTACTGGGCCTGCGGCAATACGCCCTTCGATCGCCAGGCCCGTTATCGCGCCCGCCTGCAGGAAGGGCTGAGCCGCGAACAGATCGACCGCATCGAGCGCACGCTTTCCGGGCAGTGGGCGCTGGGTGGCGCCCGCTTCATCGAAAGCCTGGCGCATACGGCCAGCCGGCGCGTGACCCCCGGCAAGCGGGGCCGCCCCCGCAAGCAGCCGGCGCCCCCGCAGCCTGCCGAAACCACCGACTAGCCCCAGGGCCTGCGCGGGTCCGGTTGCCGCGATGCGACGCGAGGCGGCTCGCAACGGCCGCGCCTGCCGGCGCGCGCGCACCCCGCCCAAAAATAGGGACAATCTCAGTTCGCCGCAGGCCAAAGGTGCGGCCGATCCGAGTCTGTGACCATGCTGCCAGGCAAACCACCCTTCTTGCGCGGGCTGAAAAACGCCGCCGTGGCCGCGTGCTGGGCCTGTCACCAATCAGTCCCCAATTATTTTTCTCGCCAAAAAGAATTATTTTAAATGGGGACAAACCCCTAATTTTTTCATTGCATCCTGCGCGCAGGCGCAGTATCGTCGCCTTCCCTTTGCACTGCACCATTGTCGCTGCCGCCCTTGCCGGCGCAGCCCGGAGCGCGCCATGAAAGACTCCCGCACCGACACGTCCTGTCGCCCCCCCGCCCAACCGATCGACGCCACGCGCATCGGCCTGCCGTCCAAACAGGGGCTGTACCGGCCTGACCAGGAACATGACGCCTGCGGCGTCGGCTTCGTCGCCCACATCAAGGGCCGCAAAAGCCATGCCATCATCCAGCAGGGCCTGAAGATCCTGGAGAACCTCGACCACCGCGGCGCGGTGGGCGCCGACAAGCTGATGGGCGACGGCGCCGGGATCCTGATCCAGATCCCCGATGCGCTGTATCGCGAGGAGATGGCGCAGCAGGGCGTGACGCTGCCGCCGCCGGGCGAGTACGGCGTGGCCATGCTGTTCCTGCCCAAGGAGACCGCCTCGCGCCTGGCTTGCGAGCAGGAGTTGGAGCGCGCCGTGCGCGCCGAAGGCCAGGTGGTGCTGGGCTGGCGCGACGTGCCGGTCGACCGTGACATGCCCATGTCGCCGACGGTGCGCTCGGTCGAGCCGGTGATCCGCCAGCTCTTCATCGGCCGCGGCAGCGACGTGATGGTGCCCGATGCACTCGAGCGCAAGCTCTACGTGATCCGCAAGCGCGCCAGCCACGCGATCCAGGCCATGCGCCTGGCCCACGGCAAGGAATACTTCGTGCCGTCGGCGTCGGTGCGCACCGTCGTCTACAAGGGCCTGCTGCTGGCCGACCAGGTCGGCCGCTACTACCGCGACCTGGCCGACACGCGCACCGTGTCCGCCTTGGCCCTGGTGCACCAGCGTTTCTCGACCAACACCTTCCCGGCCTGGCCGCTTGCCCACCCGTACCGCATGATCGCGCACAACGGCGAGATCAACACGGTCAAGGGCAATTTCAACTGGCTGCGCGCACGCGAAGGCACCATGCAGTCGGCGGTGCTGGGCGATGACCTGAAGAAGCTCTATCCCATCGTCTACGAAGGGCAGTCCGATACGGCGACGTTCGACAATTGCCTGGAACTGCTGGTGATGTCGGGCTATTCGCTGGCCCACGCGATGATGATGATGATCCCCGAGGCGTGGGAGCAGCACACACTGATGGACGAGAGCCGCCGCGCCTTCTACGAATACCACGCGGCGATGATGGAGCCCTGGGACGGCCCGGCCGCGGTGGCCTTCACCGACGGCCGCCAGATCGGCGCGACGCTGGACCGCAACGGCCTGCGCCCGGCGCGCTACCTGGTCACCGACGACGACATGGTCATCATGGCATCCGAGGCCGGCACGCTGCCGGTGCCGGAGAACCGCATCGTCAAGAAGTGGCGCCTGCAGCCGGGCAAGATGCTGCTCATCGACCTGGAGCAGGGCCGCATCATCGACGACGAAGAGATCAAGAGCCAGCTGGCCAACGCCCGGCCCTACCGCCAGTGGATCGAGCGCCTGCGCCTGAAGCTGGACGAGCTGCCCGCGCCGACCAACCCCACCGACGTGGGCAAGCCCCAGGTGTCGCTGCTCGACCGCCAGCAGGCTTTCGGCTGGACGCAGGAAGACTACAAGTTCATTCTCGAGCCCATGGCCAAGACCGGCGAAGAGGCCGTCGGCTCCATGGGCAACGACGCGCCCCTGGCGGTACTGTCGAACCGGCCCAAGCCCTTCTACAACTATTTCCGCCAGCTGTTCGCCCAGGTCACCAACCCGCCCATCGACCCGATCCGCGAACAGATGGTGATGTCGCTGGTGTCCTTCATCGGGCCCAAGCCCAACCTGCTGGACATCAACAACGTCAACCCGCCGCTGCGGCTGGAAGTCGCCCAACCCATCCTGGATGCGGCGGCCATGGCGCAGATCCGCGACATCGAGCAGGTCACCCGCCAGAAGTTCCGCAGCTTCGAGCTGGACATCACGTACCCGGTGGCCTGGGGGCGCGAGGGCATCGAAGCCCGCGTGGCCGCCCTGTGCTCGCGCGCGGTCGACGCGGTGCAAAGCGGCTACAACATCCTCATCCTGTCGGACCGCCGGGTCGACGCCGAGCACGTGGCCATCCCAGCGCTGCTGGCTACTTCGGCCGTGCACCAGCACCTGATCCGCGCCGGCCTGCGCACCAGCACCGGCCTGGTGGTGGAGACCGGCTCGGCGCGCGAAGTGCATCACTTCGCGGTGCTGGCCGGCTACGGCGCCGAAGCCATCCACCCCTACCTGGCGCTCGAGTCGCTGGCGGCGATGTCCGATTCGCCGGAAAAGGCGATCAAGAACTACATCAAGGCCATCAACAAGGGACTGAACAAGGTCATGTCCAAGATGGGCATCTCGACCTACATGTCCTACTGCGGCGCGCAGATCTTCGAGGCGGTGGGCCTGCAGTCCAGCCTGGTCGACAAGTACTTCTCGGGCACGGCCACCGCGGTCGAAGGCATCGGTATCTTCGAAGTGGCCGAGGAAGCGCTGCGCCTGCACCAGAAGGCCTTCGGCAATGATCCGGTGCTGGCCAACGCGCTGGACGCCGGCGGCGAATACGCCTATCGCGTGCGCGGCGAAGAGCACATGTGGACGCCGGATTCCATCGCCAAGCTGCAGCACGCCACGCGCGCCAACAGCTACCGCACCTACAAGGAATACGCCCAGCTCATCAACGACCAGAGCCGCCGCCACATGACGCTGCGCGGGCTGTTCGAGTTCAAGGTCGATCCCAGCCGGGCCATCCCGCTCGAGGAAGTCGAGCCGGCCAAGGAAATCGTCAAGCGCTTTGCCACCGGCGCCATGTCGCTGGGTTCGATTTCCACCGAGGCGCACTCGGTGCTGGCGGTGGCCATGAACCGCATCGGCGGCAAATCCAACACCGGCGAAGGCGGCGAAGACGAGCTGCGCTACCGCAATGAGCTGCGCACCGGCAAGAGCGGGATCAAGGAAGGCGATACGCTGGCCTCGGTGCTGGGCCCCGAGCGCGTCGAAGCCGACATCCCGCTGGCGGCCGGCGACTCGCTGCGCTCGCGCATCAAGCAGGTGGCCTCCGGGCGCTTCGGCGTGAGCACCGAATACCTGGTCAGCGCCGACCAGATCCAGATCAAGATGGCGCAGGGTGCCAAGCCTGGCGAGGGTGGCCAGCTGCCCGGCCACAAGGTCTCGGAATACATCGCCAAGCTGCGCTATTCGGTGCCGGGCGTGGGCCTGATCTCGCCGCCCCCCCACCACGACATCTACTCGATCGAGGACCTGGCGCAGCTCATCCATGACCTGAAGAACGTCAACCCGCGCGCCTCGATCTCGGTCAAGCTGGTGTCGGAAGTCGGCGTGGGCACCGTGGCTGCAGGCGTGGCCAAGGCCAAGGCCGACCACGTCACCATCGCCGGCCACGACGGCGGCACGGGTGCCTCGCCGGTGTCGTCGATCAAGCACGCCGGCACGCCCTGGGAGCTGGGCCTGGCCGAGACGCAGCAGACGCTGGTGCTCAACGACCTGCGCAGCCGCATCCGCGTGCAGGCCGATGGCCAGATGAAGACCGGCCGTGACGTGGTGATCGCCGCGCTGCTGGGCGCCGACGAATTCGGCTTCGCCACCGCGCCGCTGGTGGTCGAAGGCTGCATCATGATGCGCAAGTGCCACCTGAACACCTGCCCGGTGGGCGTGGCCACGCAGGATCCGGTACTGCGCAAGAAGTTCCAGGGCAAGCCCGAGCACGTGGTCAACTACTTCTTCTTCGTGGCCGAAGAAGTGCGCGAAATCATGGCCCAGCTCGGCGTGCGCAAGTTCGATGATCTCATCGGCCGCGTCGACCTGCTCGACACCCGGGCGGGCGTCGAGCACTGGAAGGCGCGCGGGCTGGACTTCTCGCGCGTGTTCTACCAGCCGCCGGCGCGCGGCCCGCTCTACCAGGTGCACGAGCAGGACCACGGCCTGGCCGGCGCGCTCGATCACCAGTTGATCGAACGCGCCAAGCCCGCCATCGAGCGCGGCGAGAAGGTGTCCTTCATCGTGCCCGTGCGCAACCGCAACCGCACCATCGGCGCGATGCTCTCGGGCGTGGTGGCCGCGCGCTACGGCCACGAAGGCCTGCCCGACGACACGATACACATCCAGTGCAACGGCACCGCCGGCCAGAGCTTCGGGGCCTTCCTCGCGCATGGCATCACCCTGGACCTGGTCGGCGAGGCCAACGACTACGTCGGCAAGGGCCTGTCCGGCGGTCGCATCATCATCCGCTCGCCCAACGATTTCCGCGGCTTCGGCCCCGAGCACATCATCGTGGGCAACACCGTCCTGTACGGCGCGTTGGCCGGCGAAGCGTACTTCAATGGCGTGGCCGGAGAGCGCTTCGCGGTGCGCAACTCGGGCGCGACTGCGGTGGTCGAAGGCACCGGCGACCATGGCTGCGAGTACATGACCGGCGGCACCGTAGTGGTACTCGGCGACACCGGCCGCAACTTTGCCGCCGGCATGTCGGGCGGCGTGGCCTACGTCTGGGATCCGAAGGGACGGCTGCGCGAGCGCTGCAACCTTGCCATGGTCGAACTCGAACCCGTGCTGCCCACGGCCGAGCAGCAGGACCAGCAAGGCATCGAAACCTGGCACAGCACGGCCCGTGGCGGCGAGCGCGAGCCTGACGAAGTCATCCTGCGCCGCCTGGTGGAAAACCACTTCCGCTATACGGGCAGCTTCCGCGCCCGCGACATCCTGGGCGACTGGGAAAACGCGCGCGGTCGCTTCGTCAAGGTCATGCCCGTCGAGTATCGCCGCGCCCTGGCCGAACTGTGGCGCGCGGCCAACCCCGAACGAATCGCCGCCTGATGCGCGGGAAGAAGCTGAGGAATCATCATGGGTAAAGTCACCGGTTTCCTGGAATTCCAGCGCCTGCAGGAAGCCTACGAGCCGCCGGCCAAGCGCGTGAAGCACTGGCGCGAGTTCGTCGTGCGCCTGAACGACCAGGAGGCCTCGCAGCAAGGCGCGCGCTGCATGGACTGCGGCATCCCGTTCTGCAACAACGGCTGCCCGGTCAACAACATCATCCCGGACTGGAATGACCTGGTCTACCGCGGGCAATGGCGCCAGGCGCTCGACGTCCTGCACTCGACCAACAACTTTCCGGAGTTCACGGGACGGATCTGCCCCGCGCCCTGCGAGGCGGCCTGTACGCTGAACATCAACAACGACCCGGTGGGCATCAAGTCCATCGAGCACGCCATCATCGACAAGGCCTGGGAGGAAGGCTGGGTCGTGCCGCAACCGCCGGCGCGCAAGACCGGCAAGAAGGTGGCCGTCGTCGGATCGGGCCCGGCCGGCCTGGCCTGCGCCCAGCAGCTGGCGCGCGCCGGCCACGCGGTGACCGTGTTCGAGAAAAACGACCGCATCGGCGGGCTGCTGCGCTACGGCATCCCCGACTTCAAGCTCGAGAAGTCGCTGATCGACCGGCGCATCGCGCAGATGGAGGCCGAAGGGGTGGAATTCCGTCCCTCGACCTACGTGGGCAATGCCGATGACCCGGCCGCCGACGGGCTGACCACCCGCACGCCCCAGTCGCTGCTCGAGGAATTCGACGCCGTGGTCATGTCCGGCGGCGCGGAAACGCCGCGCGACCTGCCCGTGCCGGGCCGCGAGCTGCAAGGCGTGCACTTCGCGATGGAGTTCCTGCGCCAGCAGAACAAGGCCGTGGCGGGCGACCGCCTCAGCGGCCAGATTTCGGCCAAGGACAAGCACGTCGTGGTCATCGGCGGCGGCGACACCGGCTCGGACTGCGTCGGCACCAGCAACCGCCAGGGCGCTCGCTCGGTCACGCAAATCGAGCTCATGCCCCGCCCGCCCGAAGAGGAAAACAAGGCGCTGACTTGGCCGTACTGGCCGGCCAAGCTGCGCACGTCGTCCTCGCACGAAGAAGGCTGCGAGCGCGACTGGGCCATTTGCACCAAGTCCTTGCAAGGCAGCAACGGCCGCGTCCAAAAGCTCGTGGCCTGCCGGGTCGAATGGGTCAAGGACCCCGCGACCGGACAGATGAAGATGCAGGAAATCGAAGGCTCGGAATTCGAACTGAAGGCCGACCTGGTGCTGCTGGCCATGGGGTTCGTCTCACCGGTGCAGAAGGTGCTGGATGCCTTCGGCGTGGAGCGTGATGCCCGCGGCAACGCCCGGGCCAACACCGACGACTACCGCACCAACGTGGACAAGGTGTTTGCCGCTGGCGACATGCGTCGCGGCCAGTCGCTCATCGTCTGGGCCATTCGCGAAGGACGCCAGTGCGCGCGCGCGGTCGACGAATACCTGATGGGCGAAAGCCAGCTGCCGCGCTAGGGCCGGCATGCTGCCCGGCGCGCCGCCAGGCGCCGGGCGCCGCCTTCGACGGATCGGACGCATCGTGGTTCGCATACTGCTGACGGGCGCGGGCGGGCAATTGGGACAGGCCTTGCGCGGTCCGCTCGCCGCCCTGGGCGAAGTGGCGGCGGCCGACCGATCCACCTGCGACGTCTGCGACGAGCCGGGCCTGGCCCGGCTCGTGCGCGAGATCCGGCCGTCGGTCATCGTCAACGCGGCGGCCTGGACCGATGTCGACGGCGCCGAAAGCCGCCGCGAGCAGGCCGACGCTGTCAACGCCCAGGCCCCGGGCGTGCTGGCGCGGCTTGCGCGCGAGCACGGCGCGCTGCTCGTGCACTATTCCACCGACTACGTCTTCGACGGCCGCCTGCGCCAGCCATACCGGGAGACCGACACGCCCGCGCCGCTGTCGGCCTACGGCGCCGGCAAGCTGGCCGGCGAGGCGGCGGTGCGCGCCGCCGGCGGTGCGCACGCCATCGTGCGCACGGGCTGGCTCTACGGCCGGCATGGCCGCAACTTCGTCGCCACCATCCTGGCGCTGGCGCGCGAGCGCGCGTGGCTGGACGTGGTCGACGACCAGTTCGGCTCGCCCACGCCGGCGGACTGGCTGGCCCAGGCCAGCGCCACGATCGCCGGGCAGTACCTGGCCGCGCCCGGTACGTTCCCCTCCGGCACCTACCACCTGTGCGGGCAGGGCGTGGTCTCGCGCCATGCCTGGGCGCAGGCCATCGTCCGGGCTGCCACCGCGCAAGGCGCACACCTGGCGCTTGCACCAGAACGCATCCGCGCCGTGCCCACCGGCGCCGTCGCGGTGCGCGCGCGCCGTCCCGCCTGGTCGGCGCTCGACAGCAGCCTGGCCGCTGGGGTATTCGGCTTGACGCCGCCCCCTTGGGACGGCGATATTGCGCGGGTCGTCGCCGCCCGCTTGCAAGGCTGACCCGCCCCCTGTCACGCCCGGCCATGCCGCAGGCGCCCGCTGCAACCCGCCATGAAAGTCCTGGACACCGACCTGCCTGAGGTCAAGATCATCGAGCCCCTGGTGCACGAAGACACACGGGGGTTTTTCTACGAAAGCTTCAACCTGCGCGACTATGAGGCGGCGCTGGGGCCGCTGCCGCCCTTCGTGCAGGACAACCACGCCCGCTCGCGCCGGGGCGTGCTGCGCGGCCTGCACTGCCAGGCGGCGCCCCACGAACAGGGCAAGCTGGTCCGCGTGGTGCTTGGCCGCGTCTTTGACGTGGCCGTCGACGTGCGGCCGGATTCGCCGACCTTCGGCCGCTGGACCGGGGTGGAGCTGTCGGCGGACAACCGCCGGCAACTGTGGATCCCACCCGGCCACGCGCACGGCTTCTTGGTGCTGTCCGACTACGCCGAGACCCTGTACAAAGTCACCGCCTACTACGAGCCGTCGGCCGAGCGCGTGATCGACCATGCCGATCCGGCCATCGGGATACAATGGCCCCTTTTATCCGGCGTCCCGCTCACGCTGTCTGACAAGGATAGGCAAGGCTGCCCGTTGCGCGCGCTGTACGGGGCCGACTGAAACCCATGTCTTCTGCCGATAACGCGCAAATCGTCCTGCAGTTTTCCGGCGTGTCGCTGGGCTACGGCGATTTCACCGTGCTGCGCGGGATCGACCTGCAGGCGCGCCGCGGCCAGGTGGTGGCCATCATGGGCGGATCGGGGTCGGGCAAGACGACGATGCTGCGCGCAGCCACTGGCCAGTTGCGGGCCCAGGCGGGCGAGGTGCGCGTCTTCGGCCAGGCGCTGGCCGGCATCGGCCAGCACGACCTGCAGCGGCTGCGCCAGCGCATGGGCGTACTGTTCCAGCAGGGGGCGCTGTTCACCGACCTGGACGTCTTCGAAAACGTCGCCTTCCCGCTGCGCGAGCACACCCGCGCGACCGAAGCCGAAATCACCCGGCGCGTGCTGGATAAGCTCGACGCGGTGGGCCTGCGCGCGGCCGCGCACCTGCGGGTGTCGGAGATCTCCGGCGGCATGGCCCGGCGTGTGGCGCTGGCCCGTGCCGTGGTCCTGGAGCCCGAGCTCATCCTCTACGACGAGCCCTTCGCCGGGCTGGACCCGATTTCGCTGGGCATCACGGCCCGGCTGATCCGCGACCTGTCGGACCGGCTCGGCTGCGCGTCGGTGCTCATCACGCACGACGTGGCCGAATCCTTCGCCATCGCCGACCAAGTCTACCTGGTCGGGCAGGGGGAACTGAAGGTCGCCGGTACGCCGGCGGACCTGCAGCGCTCGGCCGACCCCTACGTGCGGCAATTCCTGGACGGCGCACCCGATGGCCCCGTCGCGTTCCACTATCCGGTCACGCCGGCCTTCGAGCGCTGGCTGTCCAGGCGGGAGCAGGCATGAGGCCCTACGACGCCATCGCCAGGCTGGGCGCGGCCGTGCGCTCGCGCATCACGTCGCTGGGCGTGTTCACGCGGTTTTTCTTCCAGCTGCTCGCGCGCAGCGGCATCGCCGTGTCGCGTCCCCGGCTGGTGTCACAGCAGGTCCACTTCGTGGGCAACCACTCGCTGCTGATCATCGCCGTCTCGGGCATGTTCGTCGGCTTCGTGCTGGGACTACAGGGTTATTACACGCTCAACCGCTATGGCGCCGAGGAATCGCTGGGCCTGCTGGTGGCGCTGTCGCTGACGCGCGAACTGGGGCCGGTGGTCACCGCACTGCTCTTTGCCGGGCGGGCCGGCACTTCGCTGACCGCAGAAATCGGCCTGATGAAGGCCGGCGAACAGCTCTCGGCCATGGAGGTCATGGCCGTGGATCCGCTGCGCCGGGTGCTGGTGCCGCGCTTCTGGGCCGGCGTCATCGCCATGCCCGTGCTGGCGGCCGTGTTCTCCATGGTCGGGATCCTGGGTGGCTGGGCCGTGGGCGTGCCGCTGATCGGCATCGACCCCGGCTCATTCTGGTCACAGATGCAAGACGGCGTGGACGTCTGGAACGACGTGGCCAACGGCGTGATCAAGAGCGTGGTGTTCGGCGTGACCGTCACGCTGATCGCCCTGTACCAGGGCTGGTACGCGCGCCCCACGCCGGAGGGCGTATCGCGGGCGACCACGCGCACCGTGGTCAGCGGCTCGCTGGCCATCCTGGGCCTGGACTTCGTGCTGACCGCGCTGATGTTCGGAAATGGCTGACTGAGACTGACAGGGAACCATCATGTCCCGAGAAAAAACCGATTTCTGGGTAGGGCTGTTCGTGCTGCTGGGCGCGGTGGCGCTGGTGTTCTTGGCGCTGCGCGCAGGCAACCTGAGCTCGTTTTCGTTCGCGCCCACCTACAGCCTGGTGGCCAAGTTCGACAACATCGGCGGGTTGAAGGTGCGCGCGCCGGTCAAGAGCGCCGGCGTGGTGGTCGGGCGCGTGGCGGCCATCGAGTTCGACGACCAGGATTTCCGCGCATCGGTGCGCCTGGACATCGAGCAGGGTTACGAGTTTCCCGCGGACTCGTCGGCCAAGATCCTGACCTCCGGCCTGCTCGGCGAGCAATACGTCGGGCTGGAACCCGGGGGCGACGACCGCAATTTTGCGGCCGGCGACGAAATCCGCTATACACAGAGCGCCATCGTCCTGGAAAACCTGATCAGCCAGTTCCTTTACGGCATGGCCGACCGGCAGGGCAGCGCCCCCGCCCAGGGCGCACCCGGCGGGCAAGGCCAGGCGCCGGCCCGCTAGCCGTACACAGCCAAGTTCCCATCCAAGCAAGAAGAACGGACCTGCCCCATGAAGATCCCATCCATCGCCCGGGCCCTGCCCGCACTCACCCTCGCCGCCGGCCTGGCCGGTTGCGCGGCGCCGCAAGGCCAGCCCGACCCGCGCGATCCCTGGGAAGGCTTCAACCGCAGCGTCTATAAGTTCAACGACACGGTCGACCGCGCCTTCCTGCGGCCGGTGGCCGAGCTCTACACCTTTGCCACGCCCGCGCCGGCGCGCACCTGCATCAACAACATCTTCAGCAACCTGGGCGACCTCTGGTCGGCTGCCAACAGCTTCCTGCAGGGGCGCGGGCACGACTTCGTCAACACGATTGGCCGCTTCCTGTTCAACACCACGATGGGCGTGGGCGGGTGTTTTGACGTCGCCTCTGCCAACGGCGCGCGCCGCATCCGCAATGACTTCGGCGTCACGCTGGGGGTCTGGGGCGTGGGCCCGGGGCCGTACCTGGTCCTGCCCATCTTGGGCTCGTCCACCGTGCGCGACGGCGCGGCCTTGGCCGTGGACTTCACCGGCGACCCGGCGGCCTTCAGCCACCTCGACAACGTCCGCCTGCGCAATAGCCTGTGGGGGCTGGAATTCGTCGATACGCGCGCGTCGCTACTGGACGTGAGCAAGACGGTCGACCGCACCGCACTGGATCCCTACAGCTTCGTGCGCGATGCGTACCTGCAGCGCCGCGAGGCACAGATCCGTGGCTCGAAGGGGCAGGACGAGCTGCCCAACTACGAGGACGACGACGCGCCCGAGGCGCAGTCGCCGGCCAAACCCTGACCCGCCATCCAGGAGTCCCAATGTCCTTGTCCGCTTTTGCTCCCGTTTCCGGCTTCGCCGCGGTGCGCCGGCTGCTGGCGGCGGCCGCGCTGGCCGGTGCGGCCGCGCTCGCGCCGGCCCACGCCGCGCCCGATCCCAACGCCGAGCCCAATGATTTCGTCGGGCAGGTTGCCGAACAGGCGCTGCAGGTCCTGAAGCAAGACCCCAAGATGCGCTCGGGCGACATCGCGCGCGTCAACGAGGTCGTCGACCAATACGTGCTGCCCTACGTCGACTTCGAGCGCACCACGCGCCTGGCCGCCGGCCGCTACTGGCGCCAGGCCACGCCGCAGCAGCAACAGGCGCTGGCGCAGGCCTTCCGCGGCACGCTGGTGCGCACCTATAGCGGCGCACTGGTCAATGTGGACCAGAGCACGTCCATCCGCATCCTGCCTTTCCGCGGCGAGGTCGGCGACGACGTGGTCGTGCGCTCGCAGATCGTGCCGCGCGCCAACGCCCAGCCGGTCAACGTGGACTACCGCCTGGCCAAGACGCCCGAGGGCTGGAAGATCTACGACCTCAACGTCGAAGGCATCTGGCTGATCCAGAACTACCGCAACCAGTTCGCCCAGCAGATCAACCAAAACGGCATCGACGGCCTGATCCAGGCGCTGGAGCAACGCAACCAGTAGCACCGGCCCCGGGATCGCCCCCGGGGCGGGCCGGCGGCGCGCGCTGCGCCGGCCCTGCCCGGCAGGCCTTTGCCAGGCCTTTATAATCGGCGGTTCGCCCGCCTTGCGGGCCCGCATCGCCAACCCATGTCCAGCGCCGTCCTTCTCGAGAACATCAGCAAGGTTTACCCGCCTCGCGCACGCGGGTGGAAGGCGATGCTGCGCAAGCCCGAGGGGCCCGGCTTCCAGGCGCTTTCCGCCGTCAATCTGGAGATCGCCCACGGCGAATTCTTCGGCCTGCTCGGCCCCAACGGCGCGGGCAAGACCACACTGATCTCCATCCTGGCCGGGTTGTCGCGCGCCACCGAGGGGCGTGCCAGCGTCTGCGGCTACGACGTCGTCAGCCAGTACAAGCAGGCGCGCCGCGCACTGGGCGTGGTGCCGCAGGAGCTGGTCTACGACCCCTTCTTCACGGTGCGCGAAACGCTGCGCATTCAGTCCGGCTACTTCGGCTTGCGCCGCAACGATGATTGGATCGACGAGATCCTGGCCAACCTGGGGCTGGCCGACAAGGCCGACGCCAACATGCGCGCCCTGTCCGGCGGCATGAAGCGGCGCGTGCTGGTGGCGCAGGCACTGGTGCACCGTCCGCCGGTCATCGTGCTGGACGAACCCACCGCCGGCGTGGACGTCGACTTGCGTCGCACGCTGTGGGAATTCATTTCCCGCCTGAACCGTGAAGGCCACACCATCGTGCTGACCACCCATTACCTGGAAGAAGCCGAAGCGCTGTGCGGCCGCATCGCCATGCTCAAGCGCGGGCGTATCGTCGCCCTGGACACGACGCAGGCGCTGCTGGCCAGCGTGGGCGGCGCCGGGCTGGAAGACGTCTTCGTGCGCATCATGAACCAGGATGCCGAAGCCGAGGCGCCTGGCGAGGAACAGGAGGCCCTGCAGTGAGCCAGGCCAGCCAACCGGCCGTACGTCCGCGCCTGGACGCGGGCTGGGGGTTTCCCACCCTGCTGCGCAAGGAGCTCTTGCGTTTTTGGAAGGTGAGCTTCCAGACCATCGCCGCGCCGGTGATCACCGCGCTGCTCTATCTCGTCGTCTTCGCCCAGGTCTTGCAGGACCGCATCCAGGTATACGGCAGCGTGCCCTACACGTCCTTCCTGATCCCGGGGCTGATGATGATGAGCATGCTGCAGAACGCGTTTGCCAACCCCTCGTCGTCGCTGATCCAGAGCCGCATCACCGGCAACCTGATCTTCATGCTGCTGCCGCCCATGTCGCACCGGGAGATCTTCGCCGCCTACGTCTTGGCGGCGATTGCACGCGGCCTGGCGGTGGGGCTGTGCGTATGGTTGGTATCGCTGTTCTTCATCGACCTGCCCATCCGGCACCCGGCATGGGTGCTGGCGTTCTCGCTGCTGGCCTGCGGCATCATGGGCACGCTGGGCGTGATCGCCGGGCTGTGGTCCGAGAAGTTCGACCAGCTGGCGGCCTTCCAGAACTTCCTGATCATGCCGGCCACCTTCCTGTCCGGCGTGTTTTATTCCATCCACACGTTGCCGGATTTTTGGCAGGGCGTGTCGCACTGGAACCCGGTCTTCTACACGATAGACGGATTCCGCTACGGCTTTTTCTCGATTTCGGACGTCTCGCCCTGGCGCAGCCTGGCCGTGGTGACGGCCGTCTTCGTGGCGCTGTCGGCCCTGGCCCTGAAGCTGCTTGCCGCCGGCTACAAACTGAGGACCTGAGGCATGCTTCCCACCCCTGAACAAGTACGCCAGTACATCGCCCAGGGCCTGGAATGCGAGCACCTGGACGTGCAGGGCGACGGCTCGCATTTCGATGCCGTCATCGTCAGCAAGGCCTTCGAGGGCAAGCGGCTGATACAGCGGCACCAAATGGTCTATGCCGCCCTGGGAGATCGCATGAAGGCGGAAATCCACGCACTGTCCATGCGCACGCTCACGCCGGAAGAATTCAAGGCGGCGCGCTGATGGACAAACTACGCATCACTGGCGGGATGCGCCTGAAGGGCGAAATCGAGGTCTCCGGCGCCAAGAACGCCGCCCTGCCCATCCTCTGCGCGGGCCTGCTCACGGCCGACACCCTGGCACTGTCGAACGTGCCTGACCTGAACGACATCGCCACCACGCTGCGCCTGCTGCGGCGCCTGGGCGTCAAGGCCGAACGCGACGCACAAGGCGGGGTGCAAATCACCGCCGACCAGGTCGACAACCTGGAAGCCCCGTACGAACTGGTCAAGACCATGCGGGCGTCCATCCTGGTGCTCGGGCCGCTGCTAGCGCGCTTCGGCCAGGCGCGCGTGAGCCTGCCCGGTGGCTGCGCGATCGGCCAGCGTCCGGTGGACCAACACATCAAAGGCCTGGCGGCGCTGGGCGCCGACATCCGCATCGAGCACGGCTTCGTCGTCGCGCAGGCCAAGCGGCTGCGCGGCGCCACCATCCGCACGGACATGGTGACGGTGACCGGAACCGAAAACCTCATGATGGCCGCCGTATTGGCCGAAGGCCGCACCGTGCTCGAAAATGCCGCGCGCGAGCCCGAAGTGGTGGACTTGGCCGAGCTGCTCATCAAGATGGGGGCACGCATCGAAGGACACGGCACCGACCGCATCGTCATCGACGGCGTCGATCGCCTGCATGGCGCCAGCCACGCGGTCATTCCCGACCGCATCGAGGCCGGCAGCTTCCTGTGCGCGGTCGGCGCCGCCGGTGGCGAGATCGTGCTGCGCAAGGCCGCGCCCTCGACCATGGGCGCCACGCTGGCCAAGCTGCAGGAAGCCGGCCTGTCCATCGAGTGCGGGCCAGACTGGATACGGGCGTCGATGGACCGTCGCCCGCGCGCGGTCGACGTACGCACCCACGAATATCCGGGCTTTGCCACCGACATGCAGGCGCAGCTCATGGCCTTGGACACGCTGGCTGACGGCACGTCCATGATCGTCGAGACCATCTTCGAGAATCGCTTCATGCACGTGCAGGAGCTGTGCCGGCTGGGCGCGGACATCGACATCGACGGGCATACCGCCGTCGTGCGCGGCGTGCCCAAGCTGTCGGGCGCCACGGTCATGGCCACCGACCTGCGCGCCTCGGCCAGCCTCGTGATCGCCGGGCTGGCCGCCGAGGGCGAGACCGTGGTCGAGCGCATCTACCACCTGGACCGCGGCTACGAGCGCATGGAAAGCAAGCTGCAGGCGCTGGGCGCCGACATCGTCCGCATCCGCGGGGAGGCCGCATGAGCAACGCCACCACTTCTGCGCCGCTGACGCTGGCCCTGTCCAAGGGCCGCATCTTCGAGGAAACCATGCCGTTGCTGGCCGCTGCCGGCATCGAAGTCGCGGAAAACCCCGAAACCTCGCGCAAGCTCATCCTGCCGACCAGCGACCCTGGCCTGCGCCTAATCATCGTGCGCGCCTCGGACGTGCCCACGTACGTGCAGTACGGCGCGGCCGACCTGGGCATCGCCGGGCGCGACGTGCTCATCGAGCACAACGCGCAGCACCCCGGCGGGCTGTACCAACCCATAGACCTGCAGATCGCCAAGTGCCGGCTGTGCGTGGCCGTGCGGGCCGGCTTCGATTACCAAGCGGCGGTGCGCCAGGGCGCGCGCCTGCGCGTGGCCACCAAGTACGTGCAGGCCGCGCGTGAGCATTTCGCCGCCAAGGGCGTGTACGTCGACCTGATCAAGCTGTACGGCTCGATGGAGCTCGCCCCGCTGGTGGGCCTGGCCGACGCCATCGTCGACCTGGTCTCGACCGGCGGGACGCTTCGGGCCAACAACCTGGTGGCCGTCGAGGAAATCATGCCGATTTCGTCGCGGCTGATCGTCAACCGCGCCGCGCTCAAGACGCGCCGCGAGCGGCTGCAGCCGCTGCTGGACGCCTTCGAGCGCGCCAGCCGCGTGCCTGTGGCATGATAGGCAAACCCCGCCATTGACTTGCGCCGCGCCGGCATCGCCGGCGGCGAACCGATTGCCATGCCCCTGATCAACCGCCTGGATTCGCGCGACGAGGACTTCGACCGCGCACTGTCCGCCCTGCTGGCCTTCGACGCCTCGCAGGACGAATCGATCGAACGCGCCGTCGCTGCCATCTTGCAGGACGTGCGCGAACGCGGCGACGCCGCGTTGCTCGAATACACCGAACGGTTCGACCGCGTGCGGGCCGACACCGTGCAGGCGCTGGAAATCCCGCGCAGCCAGTGGCAGGACGCGCTGGCCGCCCTGCCTGCCGACCAGCGCAACGCGCTGGAGGCCGCGGCCGAGCGCATCCGCGCCTACCACGAGCACCAGCGCGCGCAAAGCTGGAGCTACACCGAGGCCGACGGTACGCTGCTCGGCCAGCAGGTCACGCCACTGGATCGCGTCGGCCTGTACGTGCCTGGCGGCAAGGCGGCATACCCCTCGTCGGTGTTGATGAACGCCATACCGGCCAAGGTCGCCGGGGTCGGCGAGATCGTCATGGTCACCCCCACGCCCGACGGCGCGCGCAACCCCATGGTGCTGGCCGCCGCCGCCATCGCCGGCGTGGACAAGGCCTATGCCATCGGCGGGGCGCAGGCCGTGGGCGCGCTCGCCTACGGCACGCAAACGCTGCAGGCGGTGGACAAGATCGTCGGGCCGGGCAACGCCTATGTCGCCGCGGCCAAGCGCCGCGTCTTCGGCACCGTGGGCATAGACATGATTGCCGGGCCTAGCGAGATCCTGATCATCTGCGACGGGACGACGCCCGCGGACTGGATCGCCATGGACCTTTTCTCGCAGGCCGAGCACGACGAGCTGGCCCAGGCCATTTTGCTGTGTCCCGACGCGGCGTTTTTGGACGCCGTCGAGCAGGCCATCGAACGGCTGCTGCCGACCATGCCGCGCGAGGCCATCATCCGGGCAAGCCTGTCGGGCCGCGGCGCGCTGGTGCAGGTGCGCAGCCTTGAAGAGGCCTGCGAAATCGCCAACCGGATCGCGCCGGAGCACCTGGAAATCTCCACCGAACAGCCCGAGCGCTGGACGGCACGCATCCGCCACGCCGGCGCCATTTTCATGGGCCGCTACAGCTCCGAATCGCTGGGCGACTATTGCGCCGGCCCCAACCACGTGCTGCCCACCTCGCGCACGGCGCGCTTTTCCTCGCCCCTTGGCGTGTACGACTTCCAGAAGCGCTCCAGCCTGATCCAGGTCTCGCGTCAAGGCGCGCAGCAGCTCGGCCGGCTGGCCGCCACGCTGGCACGCGGCGAAGGGCTGCCCGCGCATGCCGGCAGCGCCGAATGCCGGCTGGACGATCGATGACAGGCGCACCGCGCCCCCGGGGCGCGCAGCAAGACGCCGCCGCGGACGTGGTCGCGCGCACGGTGCGGGCCGACGTGCGCGCGGTCGGCGCCTACCACGTGGCCGACGCCGCCGGCTGCATCAAGCTAGATGCCATGGAATCACCCTACGGCCTGCCGCCGGCGCTGCGCGAGGCCATCGCCCGTGCGGTCGGCGGCACGGCCCTGAACCGCTACCCGGACGCCGACCCCGGCGCGCTCAAGGACCAGGTGCGCGACGCCTTCGGCGTCCCGGCCGAAGCAGGCCTCGTCTTTGGCAACGGCTCGGACGAGCTCATCCATTTGGTCGTGCAGGCCACCTGCGAGCCGGGTGACGTGGTGGTCTCGCCCTGGCCGTCCTTCGTCTATTTCGAGATGGCCGCGCGCCAATGCCACGCCCGCTTCGTCGGCGTGCCGCTGCGCGAAGACCTGACACTGGACTTGGCTGCGCTGGTCGAGGCGATACGGCGCGAACGGCCCAAGGTCGTGTTCCTGGCCGTGCCCAACAACCCCACCGGCGGGCTGTGGCCCGACGAGGCGATCGCGGCAGTCCTGGCCGCCGCGCCGGGCTTGGTGGTGGTCGACGAGGCCTATCAACCCTTTGCCGGCCGGACGTGGATGCCGCGCCTGGCTGCGCACCCCAACCTGGCGGTCATGCGCACGGTATCCAAGATCGGCTTGGCCGGGCTGCGCTTCGGCTACCTCGCCGCGCACCCGGCCTGGACCGCGGAAATCGACAAAGTCCGCCCGCCCTACAATATCGGCGTGCTCACGCGCGCCGTGCTGCCCGTGCTGCTGGCCCACCGCCACGTGCTCGACGGCCACGCCGCACAGGTCTGCGCCGACCGCGAGCCGCTGGCGCGCGCGCTGGCCGGCCTGCCGGGCACAGTCGTTTATCCTTCGGCGGCCAATTTCCTGCTGGTGCGTTTTCCGGGCCGGGGCGGCGCCGTGCACGCCGCCCTGAAAAAACGGAAAATACTGGTGCGCAACTTCGACGGGTCGCATCCGCGGCTGGCCGATTGCCTGCGCATTTCTGTCGGCGCTCCGCACGAAAACCAGGCCCTGCTGGAAGCCCTGACCGACATCCTGAACTGACATGCGTACCGCTGACATCACCCGCAATACCAACGAGACCCGCATCCGCGTGGCCGTCAACCTGGACGGCACGGGCCGCCAGAGCATCTCCACGGGCGTGGCCTTCCTGGACCACATGCTCGACCAGATTGCCCGCCATGGCCTGATCGACCTCGACATCCAGGCCGAAGGCGACCTGCACATCGACGCCCACCACACCGTCGAAGACGTCGGCATCACGCTGGGCCAGGCGATCGCGCGCGCCGTCGGCGACAAGGCCGGCATCCGTCGCTACGGGCACGCCTACGTGCCGCTGGACGAGGCGCTGTCGCGCGTGGTGGTGGACTTCTCCGGGCGCCCCGGGCTGGAATTCCACGTGCCGTTCACCCGTGCGCGGGTGGGCGACTTCGACGTGGACCTGACGCGCGAATTCTTCCAGGGCCTGGTCAACCACGCCCTCATCACGCTGCACATCGACAACCTGCGCGGCATCAATGCGCACCACCAGTGCGAGACCGTCTTCAAGGCCTTCGGGCGTGCGTTGCGCATGGCCCTGGAGCTGGACCCGCGCAGCGCGGGCGTGGTGCCGTCCACCAAGGGCGTCCTGTAGCCGCCGACCTCCGTCTGGACATGACCACCATCGCCATCGTCGACTACGGAATGGGCAATTTCCATTCCGTGGCCCGCGCCCTCCGCTACGCGGCGCCGGAAGCCGATATCCGCATTTGCAACCGGCCGCAGGAAATCGATGCGGCCGACCGGATCGTCTTTCCAGGCCAGGGCGCCATGCCTGATTGCATGCGCACGCTGAACCAGTCCGGCCTGGTCGACGCGGTGCTGCGCGCGGCGCGCACCAAGCCGCTGCTGGGCGTGTGCGTGGGCGAGCAAATGCTATTCGAGGTCAGCGAAGAGGGCGATACGCCCTGCCTGGGGTTGTTTCCCGGCAGCGTACGGCGCTTTTCCGGCCCCCAGTTCGCCACCGCGCAGGCCGATGCGTCGCGGCCACCGGACGATGGCGCAGAAAGGCTCAAGGTTCCCCACATGGGATGGAACCGCGTGCGACAATCCCGCAGCCATGCGCTGTGGGCGGGCATTCCCGACATGGCGCACTTCTACTTCGTGCACAGCTACTATGCGGCGCCGGCCGATGCGTCGCTGACGGTTGGGGAAACCCACTATGGCGTCGACTTTACCTGCGCAGTAGCGGCAGATAACATTTTTGCCGTCCAGTTCCATCCCGAGAAGAGCGCCGGCCACGGTTTGCGCCTGTACCGCAATTTTGTAGACTGGCAGCCGTAAGGCGGCTTCGCGGCGCGCCCGGTCCGACGCCTTCCCATTCCCGATTTTTTCACCATCATGCTGCTGATTCCCGCCATAGACCTCAAAGACGGGCGTTGCGTACGCCTGCGCCAGGGAGACCTGGACGACGCGACGGTATTTTCCGAAGACCCCGTCGCCATGGCAGCCCACTGGCTGGAACAAGGGGCAAGGCGGCTACACCTGGTCGACCTCAACGGCGCGGTGGCAGGCAAGCCGCGCAACGAAGCCACCATCAAGGCCATCGTCGAAGAAGTCGGTGATGAAATCCCCGTGCAGATCGGCGGCGGCATCCGCGACCTGGACACCATCGAGCGCTACCTGGATTTCGGCATCGCCTACGTCATCATCGGCACTGCCGCGGTCAAGAACCCGGGCTTTTTGCACGACGCCTGCGGCGCCTTCCCGGGCAATATCATCGTCGGCCTGGACGCGCGCGACGGCAAGGTCGCGACCGACGGCTGGAGCAAGCTCACTGGCCACGACGTGCTGGATCTCGGCCGCAAGTTCGAGGATTACGGCTGCGAAGGCATCATCTATACCGACATCGGCCGCGACGGCATGCTGTCCGGCGTCAACATCGAAGCCACGGTGCGGCTCGCGCAGCAGGTCAGCATCCCCGTCATCGCCTCCGGCGGCATCGCCGACATGAAGGACATCGAGGCGCTGTGCGCCGTCCAGGAAGAGGGCGTCGAGGGGGCCATCCTGGGCCGCAGCATCTACGAAGGCCGGCTCGATTTCCAAGCCGCCCAGGCCCGGGCCGACGAACTGAGCGGCGACGCCCCCGATCAATGACCGAACGCATCACCCCGCCCCCCTTTTCTGCCCAAGCGACAAGCGTGCAAAAGGAGGCGACGGCAGCCGGCGCCGGCCCGCGCAGCGCCCCGGGCCAACACGCCGCCGATGGGCTGACCCGGCGCATCATCCCTTGCCTGGACGTCACGGCCGGCCGGGTGGTCAAGGGTGTGAACTTCGTCAACCTGGCCGACGCGGGCGACCCGGTCGAGATCGCGCGCCGCTATGACGAGCAGGGCGCCGACGAACTGACCTTCCTGGACATCACCGCCACCAGCGACGACCGCGACCTGATCCTGCCCATCATCGAACAGGTCGCCTCGCAAGTCTTCATCCCGCTGACCGTAGGCGGAGGCGTGCGGCAGGTATCGGACATCCAGCGCCTGCTCAACGCCGGCGCGGACAAAGTCTCGATCAACAGCGCCGCGGTCGCCAACCCAGACCTCGTGCGGGCCGCATCGGAGCACCACGGCTCGCAGTGCATCGTCGTGGCCATCGACGCCCGGCGGGTATCGGCGCCGGGCGAGCCGCCGCGCTGGGAAGTCTTCACCCACGGCGGGCGGCGGGCCACCGGGCTGGATGCGCTCGAATGGGCGCGGCGCATGGCCGCTTACGGCGCGGGCGAGATCCTGCTGACCAGCATGGACCGCGACGGCACCAAGTCGGGCTTTGACCTGGCCCTGACGCGCGCGGTGGCCGACGCCGTGCCCGTTCCGGTGATCGCGTCCGGCGGCGTGGGTAGCCTGCAGCACCTGGCCGACGGCGTCACCGAAGGCCGCGCCAGCGCGGTGCTTGCCGCCAGCATCTTCCACTACGGCCAGCACACCGTGCGGGAGTGCAAACAGTACATGCATGCGCGCGGCATCCCCGTGCGCCTGGATTGACAATGGCCGCGAGCCGCCTCGCGCGCCCGTCCCGCCGGCCGGCGGGACGCCAAGCGCCGCGCCGCGCGCGGCGCACATCGGAGATCGCCATGAACTCATCCGCCGACTGGCTGTCCGAAGTCGTCTTCGACGCCGACGGGTTGGTGCCGGCCATCGCGCAAGACGCCGACAACGGCCAGGTCCTGATGGTGGCCTGGATGAACCGCGAGGCCCTGACCGAAACCGCCGCCACCGGCCGCGCCGTCTACTGGTCGCGCTCGCGGCGCCGCCTGTGGCGCAAGGGCGAAGCGTCCGGCCACGTCCAGGAGGTCGTCGAGGTCCGCCTGGACTGCGATGGCGACGTGGTGCTGCTCAAGGTCCGTCAACAGGGCGGCATCGCCTGCCACACCGGGCGTGCGAGCTGCTTTTTCCGCCGGCTGCAGGATGGCGACACCCCGGCCTGGCAAGTCGTCGACCCCGTGCTGAAGGATCCGGAGCTCATCTACAAATGAACGCAAGCCCCACCCCCGGCGCCGACGTGCTGGCGCGCCTGGCCGACACGCTGGCCAGCCGCCGCCCGGAAAACGGCGGCGATCCGGCCACGTCCTATACGGCCCGCCTGCTGTCCAAAGGGCCCGACGCCTTCCTGAAGAAAATCGGCGAAGAAGCCACCGAACTGGTCATGGCCGCCAAGGACGGCCGCCCCGACCGCATCGTGGCCGAGACCGCCGACCTATGGTTTCATTGCCTCGTGGCCCTGACGCACTACAATCTGCGGCCCGAGGACGTGTTGGCCGAACTGGCCCGCCGCGAGGGGCTGTCCGGCCTCGAGGAAAAAGCCCGGCGCACCGACTGATATCGAATCGATACCCATGAGCGAGAACTGTATCTTCTGCAAGATCGCCGCAGGCACCATCCCGTCACGCAAGGTCTACGAGGACGAGGACTTCGTCGCCTTCCACGACATCAATCCCGCCGCGCCCGTGCACCTGCTGCTCATCCCTCGCCGGCACATCGTCTCGCTGCAGGACGTCACGCCCGAGGACGCCAGCTGGTTGGGTAGAATGGTGGCATTGGCCCCGCGGCTGGCACAGGAGAACGGCTGCAACCCCGGCCCGTCGGGCGGATTCCGGCTATTGGCCAATTCGGGCGCCGAAGGCGGGCAGGAAGTCCCGCACTTGCATTTCCACATCATCGGCGGCGCCCGGCCCTGGAAAGGCCGGGTCGCGCCCAACGCCTAATCAAACGGAGATCCGTCATGGGCAGCTTCAGCATTTGGCATTGGTTGATCGTCCTGCTGATCATCGCGCTGGTGTTCGGCACCAAGAAACTGCGCAACATCGGCTCGGATCTGGGCAGCGCCGTCAAGGGCTTCAAGGAAGGCATGAAGGAAGCCGGCTCCGACACCCCGGCGCAGCAGCCCACGCAAAAGGTCGCCTCCAACGAGACCATAGACGTCGAAGCGCGCGAAAAGAACAGCGCCAGCCAGTAAGACGCCGTTTCCCTCCCTTCCCGGCGCGCGGCGTGCAAGGGCGCCGCGCCGCATACGCAGGCTTCCGACCCCATGTTCGATATCAGCTTTACCGAGCTGCTGGTGATCGGCGTCGTCGCACTGATCGTCATCGGCCCCGAGCGCCTGCCGCGCGTGGCCCGCACCGTGGGACACCTGGTCGGCCGCGCCCAGCGCTACGTCAATGACGTCAAGAGCGACATCCGGCGCGAAATCGAACTGGACGAGCTGCGCAAGTTCAAGGAACAGATGCAGGACGCGGCGCGCGAGGTGCAGACCTCGCTGCGCGAAAGCGAAGCAGCCTTGCGCGCCCCCGCCGAGGAGCTGCGCAACACGCTGTCGGCGTTGGACGAACAGGCGCGCCAGGCGAGCACGCCTACCGACGTTGCGGCTGTCGCGCCCAGCGCCCCCGCAACGGACGATGCGCCGCCGGCTGTCGCGCACACCCCGGCCGCCGCGCATGAATCCCCTGCCGGCAATGCGCCCGCCGGCGCTTCATCGACCGGGAAAAGCACGTGAGCCAGGAAGACCTTCCCGAGGACAGCTTCATTTCCCACCTCGTCGAGCTGCGTCAACGGCTGCTCAAGGCCGCCTGCGCCGTGCTGGGCATCTTCGTGGTGCTGTTCATCTATCCCGGCGCCTCGACCATATACGACCTGCTGGCCGAACCCATGCTCGCGACCCTGCCGCAAGGCACGCGCATGATCGCCACCGGCGTGGTCACGCCCTTCATGGTACCCGTCAAGGTCACCTTGCTCGCGTCCTTCATCCTCGCGCTGCCGATCGTGCTGTACCAGGCCTGGGCCTTCGTCGCCCCCGGCCTGTACCGCCACGAACAGCGCCTGGCGCTGCCGCTCATCGTCTCCAGCTCATTGCTGTTCCTGGCGGGGATGGCCTTCTGCTATTTCGTGGTCTTCCGCACGGTCTTCCAGTTCATCGCGAGCTTTGCGCCGGAATCCATCACGCCGGCGCCCGACATCGCCGCGTACGTGGACTTCGTCCTGACCATGTTCCTGGCCTTCGGCATCACGTTCGAAGTCCCGGTGGCCGTGGTCCTGCTGGTCAAGACGGGAATCGTCTCGCTCGAGAAGCTGCGGGCCGGCCGCGGCTACGTCATCGTCGGGGCATTCGTGATCGCGGCGGTGGTCACGCCGCCCGACGTCATCAGCCAGTTCCTGCTGGCCGTGCCCTTGTGCCTGCTCTACGAAGTCGGCTTGCTGTTCGGCCGCATGGTGCGGCCTGCCCAAAGCGACGACGAGGCATCCGGCGACACCGCCCTGGCCGAGCGCAACGACAACGCAGCGCACTGAGGCCGCGGCGCGCGGCTCATTCCGCGACCGCTTCCGCGGCGAACATGTAACCCCAGCGGCGCACTGAGCGCAGCGGCAGGCGCATGCCCGCCAGCTGGGCCTTGCGCCTCAGCCGGCTGACCATCACGTCCAGTCCCCGCGATGCGTGCCCCTCGCGGGCCAGGGGCATGTCCATGCCCGAAGGCCGCGCATAAAGCGCCTTGCGCGCCATCCGATGATCGGGCGACGTGAGCAGCGCGGTCATGAACTCGCGCTCGGCGGTGGTCAGCGTCAGCGTCTTGCCTTCCGGCGAGACGAGCGTCCAGCCGTGGTCGCGCAACGTCCAGCGCGCACCGGCCTGGTTCGCCTGCCCCGGCTGCGCGTCCTGCTCCAGCGCATCGGGCTCGGCCTGCGTGGCGATGTAGCGCGCCAGCCGCTCCACGGTTTCGGTCAGCTTGCGCAGGTCTGCATCCAGTTGCAAGAGTATTGCTTGCAATTCTTGCGTAGAGGCTCCGGCCACGGCGACTTCCTATGTTGTAGGCATGGGTTTCGTGCGGTCGACGCACAACGGCACGCGAATCATTTTTTGTATTCGCTGGTGGTTTACGGTTACTAAACGACATTCATTGATAGTCGTAAATCCGCCATTAAGACGAGGCGCGGCGCGAATTTGCGGAACAAACCCTATCCTTTTGGCCTGTTCCCGCCATAACGCACAGGCAGCTCGCGCCACAATGCCCTGGTAAGTCGGGCGCCGCGCCGCCCGGCCTTTGGAGCAAAACCTTGCGAAGGTGCACCTGGTCGCGCCGCGGCGTAGCGACGCATGCGGCCGGCCCAGGCCAGACCGATGCTGGAAACGGTTAAGTACCGGGGAAACTCCGTGCTGGCACGAAGACTCAAAGAGGCGCGCCTGCGGTTGGGCGTGTCTCAGGAAAAGCTGGGCAGACTGGCAGGCATCGATGAATCATCGGCCAGTGCCCGCATGAACCAGTACGAACGGGGCAAGCATTCGCCGGACTTCTCGCTGATGCAGAGGCTGGCAAGGATCCTGAACATGCCGGTCTCGTGGTTCTACACCGACGATGACGACATGGCGCGCATGCTCGAAATTTTCTTCCGCCTGGATGCGGGTGACCGCAAGCGCCTGCTCGCCCTGGCCGAAGCCCTGCAAGCGCACAAAGCCCAGGAGCCGTCCCCCTGTACCGCCGACGCCGCGCCTCCCCTGCTGCGGGCATAGCCGGCAGCGGCGCGGCTGCCTGCCCTTAGGCGCCGCAACCTCGCTTCGCGCGGCGTCCCGAGGGTCCGATGTCGCCGATCGATCGTTTCCATCCCAGCAGGGCGTAACCGGACTTTCTCCGGATCATCCCATTCGGCATGATTTGAGTTAATCCGTGGAGCTTAATTTGTCGCGTCGCCAGATTCGTAACCGTATATTTCGGCAATGGCGATCTCTGACAGGCTTCAGTCGTTGATGAAGCGGCGCGGCATCAAAAGCCAAAGCCAGTTGGCCCGGATTTCCGGCGTGCCGCAGTCGTCGATCCATCGCATCCTCTCGCGCGGGGACGCCTACGCGCCCGAGCGCCCGACGCTGCGCAAGCTCGCCATGGCGCTGAACACCAGCGTGCCGTGGCTGGCCGACGGCATCGATGTGGTCGAATCCGGCCAATCCCCGGGCAAGCACACCGCGCCCGCGCCAGAATCCTTTCCTGCCGACGGCTACATCAGCGAAGCCGTTGCCATCCTTGCGCGGCTCGAGCCCGAAGACCGCAAGAAGATCGTCGCCGTGCTGCGCCTGCTGCCGCAGCGTCCGCCGCAAAAGCGGCAACGCGAATCGTCCAAGTCCTAGTCCCTGCACGCTCGGCCGCGTCCGGGGCTAGCGCCCCGCAGGCCGGGCAGGCCGCCGCCCGACCTCGGCCTCCAAACGTGTCTCGCGCCCGCCGCGCAGCACTGTCAGCGCCACGCGTTGGCCCGGCGTGAGCGCGGCGATCTGCCGCAGCAGCCCGCTGGTATCGGTGACCTTCTCGCCGCCGACCTCGACCAGGATGTCGCCGACCCGCAAGCCCGCCCGGCCGCCCGGGCCGCCACGGATGACGCCGGCCACCACGACCCCGCCGGCGCGCTCCAGCTTGAAGGCGCGCGCCAGGTCGGGCGTGATGTCCTGCGGCTCTATCCCCAGCCAGCCGCGCGTCACCGAGCCGGTCTCGATGATCTGGCGCATGACTTCCCGTGCCGCAGGGGCCGGGATGGCAAAGCCGATGCCCAGGGAACCTCCGGTGCGGGAATAGATGGCGGTGTTGATACCGATGAGTGCGCCCGTGGTGTCGATCAGCGCGCCGCCCGAGTTGCCGGGATTGATGGCTGCGTCGGTCTGAATGAAATCCTCGTAGGTATTGATGCCCAGCCGGTTGCGGCCGACTGCCGAGACGATGCCCATGGTCGTCGTCTGCCCCACCCCGAAAGGGTTGCCGATGGCCAGCACCACGTCGCCGACGCGCGGGCCGGCGTCGGCGAACCGCACGGCGGGCAGGCCCTGCGCCTGCATCTTCAGCACCACCAGATCGGTGTCGGGGTCGGCGCCTATCACCTTGGCCGGCCCTTTGCGCCCGTCGGCCAGGGACACCTCTATCGCATCGGCGGCCTCGACCACGTGATAGTTGGTCAACACATAACCGTCGGCGCTGACGATCACGCCCGAGCCCAGGCTGGTTGACTCCTGCCGCTGGCTAAAGCCGGGCAATTGGCCGAAGAACTGCCGCAGGCCAGGGTCATCCGGCAGCGGAAGCAATGGCACGTTGACGCTGGTGCGCGTATAGACGTTGACCACCGACGGCGCGGCCGCCGCCACCGCGGCCGCATACGACGACACCGCCGCCGCCCGCACGGGCGACACGGCCGGCGCGGATGCGACGTCCGGACCGGGGCCATTTAACCTGAGCCAATCGGGACGCAGCGTGCTGACGACGAATAAAATCGCCAAGCTGATGGTGACGGCCTGGGCGAAGATCAACCAGAGTCGGCGCATGATGCGATGAACAGGGCAATACGATGACGAAAACCGTATCCGTGCAGGAACTGTCCGCCTGGCTCGACGGCACGCTGGAGCCGCACCGGTTCAAGGACTATTGCCCAAACGGATTGCAAGTAGAAGGCCGGCCGCAGGTCGCGCATATTATCGCCGGGGTGACCGCATCGCAGGCGCTGCTGCAGGCGGCGGTCGACCGCGGCGCCGATACGCTGCTGGTGCACCACGGCTGGTTCTGGAAGAACGAAGATCCGCGCGTGCGCGGCACGCGGCGCACACGGCTGGCGCTGGCGCTTGCCCACGACCTCAACCTGTTCGCCTACCACCTGCCGCTCGATGCGCATCCCCGCTACGGCAACAACGCACAGCTTGCGCGCGTGCTCGGCCTGCAGCCGCTGCTGCGCGAAGACGGCGCGCCGCTGACCGCCGGCCCAGACGGCCTGATTTGGCTCGGAACGATGCCGCAGGCGCGCACGCTGGGCGAAGCGGCCGCGCACGTGGGCCAACGGCTCGGCCGCACGCCGCTGGCGATAGGCGAGCCGGACATGCCCGTGCGGCGCGTAGCATGGTGCACCGGCGCGGCCCAAGTGTGGATGCAGCACGCCATCGATGCCGGTGCCGACGTCTACATCACGGGCGAAGCTTCCGAGCCGACCACGCACCTGGCGCGCGAAACGGGCACGGGCTTCATCGCCGCCGGCCACCACGCCACCGAGCGCTACGGCGTGCAGGCCCTGGGCCAAGCAGTGGCGCAGCACTTTGGGGTGCGCGTGGACTTCGTCGACATAGACAACCCGGTGTAGCGCAGGCGTGCGCAGCCCGCCCCGGCGGCAGGCTTGCTCGGCCGTAAGACAAAGCGCCCGCCGGCGCATGCGGGCAGGCGCAAGGCTTGCGCTAGCGCTTGAGCAGATCGCGGATCTCGCGCAACAGCACCACGTCTTCGGGCGGCGGCGCGGGCTCGGCCGGGGCCTCGGCCTCCTGGCGGCGGCGCGCCGCGTTGATGAGCTTGACCATCCAGAAGATGACGAAGGCCAGTAGGATGAAATTGATGACGACGGTCAGGAAGTTGCCCCAGGCAAAGACGATCGCGCCCGCCTGGGAAAGGTCGGCATACGTTTGCGGACCGGCATAGCCCTCCGGCATGCGCAAGACCAGAAACTTGTTGCTGAAATCGACCGATCCGCCGAGCAGGAAATTGACCAGCGGCATGACGATGTCGCTGACCAGCGAGTCGACGATCTTGCCGAAAGCCCCGCCGATGATCACGCCGACAGCCAAGTCTATGACGCTGCCGCGCACGGCGAACTCACGGAATTCTTGCAGGATCCCGGTACGTTTGCTCATATCCTCTTCCCTGGAAAATTCGCCCGGATTGGGCTCGCGCTATAATAATTGGTTGCTGAGACGTTAGACAGGCACCCGCCGCAACAGGATGCAACGCGCAAGGCACACGGCCCGCGCGGACGCTGCAGGCCGGCATCGCGTGCCTCGTAGCCGGCGCCATCGGGCAAATCCGCCCGCGCCAGCATCACCAAGGAAGGAACATGAGTCAAGATTCGGTTGTGCTCGATGACGACGGTGCTGTTGCTCCGGAACTTCCCCCCGATCCCTCGCGCCGCTTTTGGGTAGGCACCGCCTGTGCGGTCGGCGGCGTGGCCGGCGTGGCTACCGCCGTCCCGTTCGTGAGCACGTTTGCGCCCTCGGCCAAGGCCCGTGCCGCCGGCGCGCCGGTCGAAGTCGACCTCAGCGGCATCGCCCCCGGCGAGATGCGCACCGTCGAATGGCGCGGCAAGCCGGTGTGGATTCTGCATCGCACCCCCGAGCAGATCGAAGGGCTCAAGAAGACCGACGCGCTCGTGGCCGACCCCAACTCCGACCGTCCCGGCTACACGCCCGAGTACGCCAAGAACGAATACCGTTCGCGCAAGCCGGAATTCTTCGTTTGCGTGGGCATCTGCACCCACCTGGGCTGCTCGCCCACCCCGCATTTCGAGGCCGCGCCCAACTTGGGGCTGAACGAAGGCGGTTTCGTGTGCCCCTGCCACGGCTCGACCTTCGACCTCGCCGGCCGCGTCTACCGCAACAAGCCCGCGCCGGACAACCTCGAGGTTCCCCCCTATCAATACCTGAGCGACACCCGCATCATCGTCGGGGTTGACGAAGACAACAAGGCGTAAGCACCGCCTCGCCCCCCGCAACACGATCACGCATAGAAGGAGCCGCTCATGGCTGGCGAGAAAAACGTCGAAACGACAGGCCTGTTGGGCTGGATAGACCGGCGCTTTCCCCTGACTGCGACCTGGAAGGCGCACCTGTCCGAATACTACGCGCCCAAGAACTTCAACTTCTGGTATTTCTTCGGCTCACTGGCCCTGCTGGTGCTGGTCATCCAGATCGTGACCGGCATCTTCCTGGTCATGCACTACAAGCCCGACGCCGAACGCGCATTCCAGTCCGTGGAATACATCATGCGCGAAGTGCCCTGGGGCTGGCTGATCCGCTACATGCACTCGACCGGCGCGTCGATGTTCTTCGTGGTGGTCTACCTGCACATGCTGCGCGGGCTGTTCTATGGGTCTTACCGCAAGCCGCGCGAACTCGTGTGGATCTTCGGCGTGGCCATTTTCCTGTGCCTGATGGCTGAAGCCTTCTTCGGCTACCTGCTGCCCTGGGGCCAAATGTCCTACTGGGGCGCACAGGTGATCGTCAACCTGTTCTCGGCCATCCCCTTCATCGGCCCCGAACTGTCGATCTGGATCCGCGGCGACTACGTGGTCTCGGATGCCACGCTCAACCGCTTCTTCTCCTTCCACGTGATCGCCATCCCGCTGGTGTTGATCGGCCTGGTCGCCGCGCACATCGTCGCGCTGCACGAAGTAGGCTCGAACAACCCGGACGGCATCGAAATCAAGGAAAAGAAGGACCGCTACGGCCGTCCGCTGGACGGCATCCCGTTCCATCCGTTCTACACGGTGCACGACATCATGGGCGTGGCAGGCTTCCTGCTGGTCTTTGCCGCGATCGTGTTCTTCGCCCCCGAAATGGGCGGCTACTTCCTGGAATACAACAACTTCATCCCGGCCGATCCGCTCAAGACCCCGCCGCACATCGCGCCGGTGTGGTACTTCACGCCGTTCTACTCGATGCTGCGCGCGACCACGGACGAATTCACCTGGGTGCTGGCCGCCGGCGCCATCCTCGCCGCGATCGCACTGTTCCTGAAGGGCAACCTCAAGGGCATCTGGCGCATCGTCGTGCCGGCCATCCTGGTGGTGGTGGCCATCCTGATGCGCACCATCGACGCCAAGTTCTGGGGCGTGGTGGTCATGGGCGGCGCCGTCGTCATCCTGTTCTTCCTGCCCTGGCTGGATTTCTCCCCGGTCAAGTCGATCCGCTACCGCCCGGGCTGGCACAAGTGGCTGTACGGCATCTTCATCGTCAACTTCCTGGTCCTTGGGTATCTGGGTACACAGGCGCCGAACAACGTCTTTAACCTGATGTCGCAGATCGGCACCGTCATCTACCTGGCGTTCTTCCTGCTGATGCCCGTCTGGAGCCGCCTGGGAACGTTCAAGCCGGTTCCCGAGCGCGTGACGTTCCACGCCCACTGAGCCCAAACTTAACGGAATGACCATGATCAAGAAGCTGCTTGGTGCCTTCGCGTTGACGCTTGCCTGCACGGCGGCCGTGGCCGCCGAAAGCGGCTACCCGCTGGAACGCGCGCCCTACCGGATCAACGACCTGACGGCCCTGCAAAACGGTGCGAAGCTGTTCGTCAACCACTGCTTGAACTGTCACAGCGCAAGCGCCATGCGCTACAACAAGCTGACAGAAATCGGGCTGACCGACGAGCAGATCCGCGACAACCTGCTGTTTACCGGCGAGAAGGTCGGCGACCTGATGACCATCGCCATGAAGCCGGCCGACGCCAAGAAGTGGCTGGGCACGACTCCGCCCGACCTGTCGGTGATCGCCCGCGCCAAGTCCATCAACGCGGGCCCGTCCGGCGCCGATTACATCTACACCTACATGCGGTCCTTCTACCGCGACGCCAGCAAGCAGACCGGGTGGGACAACCTGGTCTTCCCCAACGTGGGCATGCCGCACGTGCTCTGGCAGCAGCAAGGTCCGCGCGAGCTGACCGCCGTCACGGTGCACCAGGTCCAGAAGGACGGCCAGCAAGCGTGGGAGCGCCGCACGGTTACCTACGACGCGCAAGGCTACGCCACCGTCCAGACCGAACCGCTGCAAGGCCATGGCCTGCACGCCTCGGCCGAATACCGCTTCAAGGCGCTGAATCCGGCCCAGGCGGCGCAGTACGATCGCGACATCGCCGACCTGACCGCGTTCATGGCCTGGATGGCCGAACCCACGCAGCAGTTCCGCGTGCAGCTCGGCGTGTGGGTGATGCTGTTCCTGGGCTTGTTCTTGCTGGTGGCCTGGCGCCTGAACGCCGCCTACTGGAAACACGTGAAATAATCGCTGCCGAGCCCTGCCGGTCCGCGGGCTCGCCAGCGCCCGCCCCCGGCGTCCGGGCCAGTGTCCGCCACGGTTCGTGGCGCGGCGCTGGCCTTTCGCTTTGATACCAAGGATGGAATCTCCGCCATGATGGTGCTCTATTCCGGAACCACCTGCCCGTTCTCGCAACGCTGCCGTTTCGTGTTGTTCGAGAAGGGCATGGACTTCGAGATCCGCGACATCGACCTGTACAACAAGCCCGAGGACATCTCGGTGATGAACCCCTACGGCCAGGTGCCCATCCTGGTCGAGCGCGATCTCATCCTGTACGAATCCAACATCATCAACGAGTACATCGACGAGCGCTTCCCGCACCCGCAGCTGATGCCGGCCGACCCGGTCATGCGTGCGCGCACGCGGCTTTTCCTGTACAACTTCGAAAAAGAGCTCTTCGTGCACGTGTCGGCGCTCGAAGACCGCAGCAGCAAGCCAGACGAAAAGCGCCTGGAGCGCGCCCGCGCGGAAATCCGCGACAGGCTTTCGCAGCTGGCCCCCATGCTGATGAAGACCAAGTACATGCTGGGCGACGAGTTCTCCATGCTGGACGTGGCCATCGCGCCGCTGCTGTGGCGCCTGGACCATTACGGCATCGAGCTGCCCAAGAACGCGGCGCCGCTGCAAAAGTATGCCGAGCGCATCTTCTCGCGCCCGGCCTTCATCGAAGCGCTGACGCCGTCTGAAAAGGTCATGCGCCGTTGAACCGCCATGGGCGAAATATCCACCAAACCCTACCTCATCCGCGCCCTGCACGAATGGTGCACCGACAACGGCTATACGCCGTACATCGTGGTTAAGGTGGACGCCCACACACGGGTCCCTCCGGCCCACGTGCACGACGGCCAGATCACGCTGAACATCGGCACCCTGGCCACGCACGACCTGACCCTGGGCAATGAACTGATCGAATTCCAGGCCCGCTTCGGCGGCGTAAAGGAATACGTCTCGATCCCGGTGGCGGCGGTAGCCGCCATCTACGCGCGCGAAACCGGTGCGGGCATGGGCTTCGAAGTCGAGCCCTACGAGCCGCCCCAGGAGGCGTCCGCCGCGCCCTCCGAGGCCGAGCCGCCCCCGGAGCCGGATGACCCCACCCCTCCGAAGCGGCCGCACCTGAAGGTCATCAAATAACGAACGGTTTCGTTCGGGCGCGCGGCGCGATGTGGAGTATCATGTCGCCGCGCGCGCACCGACGCACCGTGCCGGGTTGGCTGAGTGGTTGAAGGCAGCGGATTTGTAATCCGCCGGATTTATCCCGTCGCAGGTTCGAATCCTGTGCCCGGCACCACCTCTTTCCATCGCGACGCGGCAAGCGCCCGCCAGGTCAATCGACCGGCATTGCCAGCGTCTCCTTGACTTCCTCCATCACCACATAGCTGTGCGACGATGCCGCGGCAGGCAGCCGCTTGAGCAGGTCGCCCAGCAGCCTGCGATACGCGCTCATTTCGGGCAGGCGCGCCTTGACCAAGTAATCACACTCGCCAGACACCAAGTGACATTCCAGCACTTCGGGCACCCGGGCGAGCTCGGCGCGCACCCGGTCGAACACGTCGCCGGATTTGGCCGACAGCTTGATCTCCAGGAACACCAGCAGGTTGCGACCGAGCGCCGCGGGATTGACGCGGGCGTAGTAGCCCATGATGACGCCCTCACGCTCCATGCGCTTGACGCGCTCGGCACACGGCGTCGGCGACAGGTTCACGCGGGCGGCCAGCTCCGTGATGGGGATGCGGCCCTCGGCTTGCAGGATTTCCAGGATCTTGCGGTCGATGCGGTCGAGCTCACGCATTATTCACTGACAGGGGGTGGATTTTCCGGCGGGCATTAGTGGATTCACCGAAGTAGCCGAAAATTTTTAGAGGAAAAAACTGCCCGTACCTCGCTAGACTGGATATTAAGACCAAACCGATCGCAACGGGAAAGTCATGCACGTCGTCGTACTGGGCAGCGGGGTCATCGGCACCACTACCGCCTACTACCTTGCCGCGGCCGGCGCGCGGGTGACCGTCGTCGACCGGCAGCAGGCGCCGGCACGCGAAACCAGCTACGCCAACGCCGGGCAAATCTCGCCCGGCTACTCCACGCCCTGGGCCGCGCCCGGCATTCCGCTCAAAGCGCTTAAGTGGCTGTTCCAGCGGCACGCGCCGCTTGCGGTGCGCGTCGACGGCAGCCTGTTCCAACTGCGCTGGCTGGCGGCCATGCTGGCCAATTGCTCGGCCTCACGTTACGCGGTGAACAAGGCACGCATGCTGCGGCTGGCCGAATACAGCCGCGACTGCCTGCGTCAGTTGCGGGAATCGACCGGCATCGAGTACGAAGGGCGCACGCGCGGGCTGCTGCAGCTGTTTCGCAGCCCGGCGCAGTTGGAGGCTGCCGCACGCGACATCGCCGTGCTGCAGGAATGCGGCGTCCCGCACAGGCTGATCGAGGCAAGCGGGCTGGCGCAGGTCGAGCCCGGTCTGGCGCGGGCGCGCAGCCCGCTGGCCGGCGGGCTGCTGCTGCCCAACGACGAAACGGGTGATTGCCACTTGTTCACCAACGCGCTGGCACAACGCGCCGCCGAGCTCGGCGTCGCGTTCCGCTTCGGCGCCAATGTGCAGGCCCTGCAGGTAGAGGGTGACGCCGTCACCGCCGTGCGCATCGACGGCCAGGCGCTGCGCGCCGATGCCTTCGTCGCGGCGCTGGGCAGCTATACACGGGGACTGCTCGCACCGCTGTCGCTGGACTTGCCAGTCTATCCGGTCAAGGGCTATTCGCTGACCATTCCGATCGCCGACGAAGCCGCCGCACCGCAATCCACCCTGCTGGACGAAACCTACAAGATCGCCGTGACGCGATTCGACCGGCGCATCCGCGTCGGCGGCATGGCCGAGCTGGCGGGCTTCGACCTGCGCCTGAACCCGCGCCGGCGCGAGACGCTGGCCATGGTGGTCGAGGACCTGTACCCGGGTGCGGGCCGCACCGCCGAGGCCGAATTCTGGACCGGCCTGCGGCCCATGACGCCCGATAGCACTCCCATCGTCGGGCGCACCCGCTGGCGCGGCCTGTACCTGAACACTGGCCACGGCACCCTGGGCTGGACCATGGCCTGCGGGTCGGGCAGGCTGCTGGCCGATATCATCATGGGACGCAAGCCCGAAATTTCCCTGGACGGCCTGGAGCTGTCCCGTTACGCATGAGCGCCGCCGCATCGTCCCTGCCATCGTCCATCATCGAAGCCTCGGCCGCCTGCCCGTCGGACCGCCCCGCCGTGGCGCGCATCGACCTGGGCGCCCTGCGCCACAACTATGCGCTTGCCCGGCAGCTGCATGGCAGCCGCGTGCTGGCCGTGCTCAAGGCCAATGCGTACGGGCACGGGGCGATACGGTGCGCGCAGGCGCTGGCCGACCTGGCCGACGGGTTCGCCGTGGCCGTGCTGGACGAGGCACTGGCGCTGCGCGCGGCAGGGTTCCGGCACCCGATACTGGTGCTGGAAGGCGCGTTTTCGGCCCGCGAAGCCCGAACGGCGGCCGAGCACGACCTATGGCTGGCCGTGCTTCACGAGGCGCAGATCGGCTGGATCGCCGAGGGGTGCCCCGCTGGCACCCGCATCCAGGCCTGGCTGAAGATAGATAGCGGCATGCACCGCGCGGGATTTTCCCCGGATCAGGCCGAAACCGCGTACCGGGCGCTACAGTCGACCGGCAAGGTCGGCCAGATCGTGCTGATGACCCACTTCGCGCGCTCGGACGAACCGCAGCAGGCCATGACGGCCGAGCAGATCCGCCGCTTCGATGCGGCCACCCGGGGCCTGCCCGGCGAGCGCAGCCTGTGCAACTCCGCCGGCGTGATGGCATGGCCCGACGCGCGCCGCGACTGGGGGCGCGCCGGCATCATGCTCTATGGCGCCGACCCGCTGCCAGGCGCATCCTCGCCGCTGCGGCCCGTCATGACACTGGCCAGCCGCGTCTTCGCGGTGCGTGACCTGCCCGCGGGCGAGCCCATCGGCTACGGCGCGCGCTTCGTCACCGAACGGCCCACGCGCGTGGGCCTGGTGGCGATGGGCTATGCCGACGGCTACCCGCGCAGCGCGCCGTCGGGCACGCCGGTAATGGTCGACGGCGTGCGCAGCCGCTTGATCGGCCGGGTGTCGATGGACATGCTGACCGTGGACCTGACCGACGTGCCCGGCGCAGGCGCGGGCAGCGAAGTAGAGCTGTGGGGCGCCAACGTTTCCGTCAACGACGTGGCCGCCGCCGTCGGGACCATCTCCTACGAATTGCTCTGCAACGTCAAGCGGGTACGCTTTCAGTACGAAGCGTGACGCAGCACCAGCGCGAGATGCGCCGCCCGAGCGGCGCGCCGCATCAATCGGCCAAGGGCAGGGCGTCGCCCGGCCAGTCGCGATCCCGCGAAAACCGCAAGAGCTCGCGCTCGACGTCCACGCGATACGGCCGCAGGCGCGGCGCCAGCGCGCGCGCGTTGGCGCGCACCGCATCGTCGTCCGGCAACGTGCCGTTGACCGCCAGGATCACGCGGTTGTTGGCGCGCAGGTTGAAGAACGGGCCGAACACCTCGGCATAGGTCGCCGACTCGCGCGCGTACATGTCGCTGGCGGTGAAGGTATTGGCCGCCACCACGGCCGATGGGGCCAGGATGGCCTTGACCTGCTGCAGGAACTCCCGCGTCATCAGGTGCCGGGGGATGTAGTCCGGCCCATAGGCGTCGAGCATGACCAGGTCGTAGCGCCGGCCGGCGCGTGCGGCGGCCTCGACGAAGGCGCGGCCGTCCTGCAGGTGCACCCGCTGGCGCGGGCCCTGGCGAAAGCCGAACCAGGCCTCGGCCACGCGCACGACGGCCGGGTCGATCTCCACGGTATCGATCTGCGCCTGCGGCAACAGCTCGGCGAGCACGGTCGGCAGCGTGCCCCCGCCCAGGCCGATGACGAGCACACGTGCAGGCTGCGGCTGCAGGTACAGCGCGCCCAGCATCATGCGGGTGTAGGAAAAGACCAGCGCCTTCGGATCGTCCAAGTCGACGCATGTCTGGCGGCTGCCCGATGCGCTGCTGCCGAAGGCGATGCAGCGCTCGCCGAATTCCTCGATCACCACCACCGGCGCGTAGCGCGACGGCTCGACGTGCACGACGCCGGCGCGCTCGCCGGCCGCCTGGCCGCCGGCCACGGCCGCCAGGCATGCAAGCAAGAGGGCGACGGCCAGGCTGCCGGCCGCGGAAGGACGCATGCGCATGCCCTAGTGTAGCGATTGCCAGCGCCAAGCCGCACGCGCGCTACCGCACTACAATGGCCCGGATCGTCCTGCCTCGCGGGACGCCACGCGATCCAAGCAAGGCCTGCCATGCCGACCGTCCAAAACCTCCAAGGCTACGAAAACGCCTACTCCGAGCCGCGCTTCTGGCACAAGGCCCGCCGCAGCGCCGCCGCCGCGGGCCGCCAGGTGCTGGAAAAAGCCCTGTGGCTTTACTACGGCGCGCAGAACCCGGACACGCCGAAATGGGCCAGGCGGGTCATCTATGGCGCGCTCGGCTATTTCGTGCTGCCCCTGGACGCCATCCCAGACCTGGCGCCGCTGGTCGGCTATACCGACGACCTGGGCGTCATGGCCGCGGCTTTGGGCGTCGTGGCCTTGCACATCGACGCAGGCGTGCGCGAGCAGGCCCGCCTGCGGCTGCAGGACTGGTTCGGGACGGCCGACGCAGGCCGCCGCCCCGGCTGACATGGCCCGGCGCATCCTGTGCATGGGCGGGGCCGGCATGCAGCACCAAGGACGCGGACGCTGACATGCCGCCGCGGCCGGGACTGACCGACCATTGGCTGGCCGAAACCATCCGGTTGCGCGAAGCGCACTGGGGGCCGATCCAAGACGCCAGCGAACTGCGCCAGGCACGCGCCGGCGCCGGCGGGCTGAACAGTCGCATCCTGTTGCGCGCACGGCTGCTGGCGCAGCGCGACGGCCTGGCCGACACCGTCGAGCGCCTGCGCCGCGCGGCGGCCATCGCGCTGTGCCTGGCTGTGACGCTCGCCATATCGGCCGGCGCCGGCGCCGCGCTGGCGGCGCTCGGTGACGGCGCGCGCCCCGTCAACATCGTCTGGGCCCTGGGCGCCCTGCTCGGCGTGCATGCGCTGGCCTTCCTGGCTTGGCTGGCCAGCCTGGGCTGGCACGGTGCCGGCGCGGGACTGGGACAGGCCTGGCTATGGGCGGCGCAGCGCCTGGCACGCGGCCCCGACGCCGCGCTTGCGCTGCAGGCGCTGACCGGGCTGCTGGCCCGGCATGGCGCGCTGCGCTGGCTGCTAGGCGCCGTCACCCACGGCCTGTGGCTGGTCGCCCTGGCGGCCAGCCTGGCGGCCCTGCTGTTGGCCTTGTCCACGCGGCGCTACGGCTTCGCATGGGAAACGACCATCCTGGACCCGCAGCGCTTCGTCGAGCTGACGGCGGCACTGGGCTGGCTGCCCGCCCGCCTCGGGCTTGCCATGCCGGATGCGGCCACCGTGTTGGCCAGCGACGGTACGCAGCCGCTTGCCCCCGGCGCGCGGGCGCTTTGGGCGAACTGGCTGGTCGGCGTGCTGGCGTGCTACGGCATCGCGCCGCGCCTGGTGGCGTGGGCGCTGTGCAGCGCGCGCGCCGTGCAAGCCCTGCGCCGCCTGCGCATCGACCCGGACCTGCCGGGTCACGCGGCGCTGCGCGATCGCCTGGCGCCCACGTCCGAGCGCATGGATCATGACGCGGCCGAGCCGGCGCCGATACTGCCGAAACTGGATCACGCGGTAGCAGGCCCCGTCTCCGGGGCCGTGCTGGTCGGCGTGGAACTGGCGCCGGACCTGCCTTGGCCGCCGCCGGGACTGCCCCCTCAGGTGCGCTGCGAACCCGTGCTCGATGGCCGCGAGCAGCGTGCCGCCCTGTTGGAGCGCTTGTCGCGCGAACCGCCAGCGCGGCTGGGCATCGCCTGCGATGCCAGGCAAACGCCCGACCGCGGCACCTTGGCGCTCATCGTCGAGCTGGCCGCCCATGCGGGCGCCACGCGCGTCTGGCTGGCCCACGGCGATGCGTCGCCCCGTGCGCCCGGCTGGCGCCGGCGCCTGGCCCAGGCCGGCCTGGCGGCATCGGCCGCCGGGCACGACCTGCGAGCGCTGCTGGCCTGGCTGGAGGACGGACATGAGTGAGCGGAATCCGCCGCGCGTGGCCGTGGTCGGCCACGCCAATACCGGCAAGACCTCGCTGCTGCGCACCCTGGCGCGCGATCCCGAATTCGGCGTGGTGGACGACGAGCCCGGCACGACGCGCCGGGTCGAGGGCATGCGCCTGTCCGTCGACGGCGAGCCGGTGCTGGAGCTTTTCGACACGCCCGGCATGGAAGATGGCATCGCGCTGGCCGAATACCTGGAGCGCCTATCTGCCGGCCAGCGGCTGGACGGACCGGCGCGCATCGCGCGCTTCTTGGACACACCCGAAGCGGCCGGCCGCTTCGAGCAGGAGGCGCGCGTGCTTCGGCAGCTGCGCGACTGCGACGCCGGGCTGTACGTCATCGATGCCCGCGATCCCGTGCTGGCCAAGCATCGCGATGAACTCGCCGTGCTGGCCGCATGCGGCCGCCCCCTGCTGCCGGTGCTGAACTTCGTGCACGAAGGGGGGCACCGCGCCGACGACTGGCGTGATGCCTTGTCGCGGCTGGGCCTGCACGCGCTAGTGGAATTCGACACGGTGGCGCCCGCGGTGGACGGCGAACAGCGCCTATACGAACGGCTGGCCATGCTGCTGGATCGTCGCGGCGCGCCGCTGGCGCGCCTGGTGCAAGACCTGCTGCGCCAACGTGCGGCACGCCGCCAGGCCGGCTGCACGCTGGTGGCCGAACTGTTGATCGACGTCGCCGCCCTGCGGCTGGATTCGGCGCCGGACCGGGCGGCCCTGCAGGCCTGCGAGCAAACCCTGCGCGGCCAGGTGCGCGCGCGCGAGCAAAGCTGCGTGCAGGCGCTGCTCGCCCTGTACAACTTCCGGGCCGACGACTATGCGTCCTCGCCCCTGCCGCTGGCCGGCACGCGCTGGGAAATGGATTTGTTCCATCCGCAGGCGCTGCGCGACATGGGAATCAGCCTGGGCAAGGGCATGGCCGCCGGCGCGATGGCCGGGGCCGCGGTGGACCTTTTCAGCGCGGGGCTGAGCCTGGGCACCGGCATGCTCGTCGGTGCCGCCGCGGGCGGGCTGTGGCAGGGCGCAGAAAAACTCGGCACGCGCCTGATGGGACGGCTGCGCGGCCGGCGCGAGCTGACGGCAGACGATGCGATCCTGCGCCTGCTCGCCCTGCGCCAGATGCGGCTGCTTGCCGCCTTGGAGCGCCGCGGCCACGCAGCCAGGGCGCCCCTGGCGCTCGAGGAGCCCGAAGAAAAAGCCTGGCGCGAAGGTCCGCTGCCCGATGAGCTGGCCGCAGCCCGCGCCCGTCCGCAGTGGTCGGCGCTGCATCCGGCCTATGCGCCCGACCAGGCGCGTGCGGCAGCCGTACAGGCGCTGGCAAGCGCGCTCGCCGGCCTTGCCGAATCCGTTGCGCAGTGACGCGCGCGGACTGCAGCGGCGCTTGCGCAAACGCGATCCGGAGCAATAAGCAAATAGCCATCGGCGATGGCGCGCGCCCCGACCGCGCCGACGGCCCGAATCCGCGACCGGCGCAACCCGGGACTACCCTAGCGCGCCACGCATTGACGCTTAAATTAACGCGCGAATAAGATCGGTTACGTCTGCGGACCCACACAGCCGGATCCGTCGCGCGGCCTTGGCCTTGGTCATCTGCCCGCACTCCGGCTGCCAACCTTGTCGCGCCCCCACGGGCGCATGGAGCACCTGGCAATGCGATTCTCGAACATGGTGAAACGGCCTGCGCTGGCCGCCGCGCTGGCGCTGGCCTTGGGCGCCGCGGGCGCGGCCGCCCAAGCCAAGACGTTCCGATGGGCCTACCAAGGCGACGCCACCTCGTTGGATCCGATGGCCCTGAACGAAACCTTCACACTGGGCTTCCAGGGCAATATCTACGAGCCGCTGGTCGGCTACGACGAGAACCTCAACCTCGTGCCCATGCTGGCCGAAAGCTGGGAAAACCCCGAGCCGACCAAGTGGGTGTTCAAGCTGCGCAAAGGCGTCAAGTTCCACGACGGCTCGGACTTCAACGCCGACGACGTCATCTTTTCCTGGAAGCGCAGCCTGACGCCGGGCTCGGACATGAAGGGCTACGGTGCCAAGGCCAGCGAAGTCCGCAAGATCGACGACTATACCGTCGAAGTCATCACGCCCACGCCCAACCCCATCCTGCCGCGCGAATGGTCGCTGCTGTACATGATGGACAAAGAGTGGTCGGAAAAGCACAACACGACCGAGGCCACCAACGTCAAGGGCGACCAGGGCAATTACGCCAACCTGCACACCAACGGCACCGGCCCCTACATGGTGGTCGAGCGCCAGCCCGACGTGCGCACGGTGCTCAAGCGCAACCCCCACTACTGGGGCAAGATCCCGGCCAACGCCGACGAAGTCATCTTCCAGCCCATCACCCAGGAAGCCACGCGCGTGGCCGCGCTGATCTCGGGCGAGATGGACTTGGTCATGCCGGTGCCCGTGCAGGACTGGCAGCGGCTGGAAGACGCCAAAGGCGTGCGCCCGCTGACCGACGCCGAAGCCCGCGCCATCTTCATCGGCATGGACCAGCACCGCGACGAGCTGCTGTACTCCGACGTCAAGGGCAAGAACCCGTTCAAGGATCCGCGCGTGCGCGAGGCCGTGGTGCTTGCCGTGGACACCAACGCGATCAACCAGAAGATCATGCGTGGCGCAGCCAAGCCGCTCGGCTCGCTGGTGGCCACCTCGGTCAACGGCTATGACGATTCCTTCGGCGCGCCGTACAAGCCCGACCCCGAGCGCGCGCGCAAGCTGCTGGCCGAGGCCGGCTACCCCAACGGCTTCACCGTCACGATGGACTGCCCGAACGACCGCTACGTCAACGACGAGAAGGTCTGCCAGGCAGTGGCCGCCATGCTGGGCCGCGTCGGCATCAAGATCGACCTGCTGGCGCAAACCAAGTCGAAGTACTTCGGCAAGATCCTGCTGCAGGCCGGCAATGACACCAGCATGTACATGCTTGGCTGGACACCCAGCTCGATCGACGCGCACAACGTGCTGCTGAACCTGACCGCCTGCCGCGACGCCAAGACGGCCGCCGGACAGTTCAACCTGGGTGGCTACTGCAATCCCAAGGTGGACGAACTGACCAAGCAGATCGGCTCGGAAACCGACCAGGCCAAGCGCTCGGCCATGATCAAGGAAGCCTTCATGATCGTGCGCAACGAGTTCGGCTACCTGCCGCTGCACCAGCAGCCCATGTCCTGGGGCGTGAAGGAAGGCATCCAGGTCAAGCAACGCGCCGACGACGTGCTCGACCTGCGCTACGTGGTCCTGCCCTGACCGCTTTCGGCCCGCGGCGCCACCTGGGCGCCCGCGGGCCGCAGGCCGCCCATGACGGCGGCCTTTGCGTTTTTTCGCTGGAACCTCCCCAATGCTCACTTTCATCGCGCGGCGCCTGCTGCAATCGCTGCTGGTGATGCTGGCCGTCGGGCTGATCGCGTTTTCCATGTTCCGCTACGTGGGCGACCCGGTGGCCAACATGGTCGGCCAAGACACCACGCCCGAGCAGCGCATCGAACTGCGCCAGCGCCTGGGCCTGGACGACCCGTTCATCGTGCAGTTCGGCCGCTTCGTGGCCGATGCCGCGCGCGGCGACTTCGGCATTTCGTACCGGCATAGGCGGCCGGTCAGCGAGCTGCTGGCCGAGCGGCTGCCAGCCACCCTGGAGCTGTCGTTCGTATCCGCCGTGATGGCGCTGGCCCTGGGCATCCCCATGGGGGTATACACCGCGCTACGCCGGCGCGGCCTGCTGTCGCGGGCGTTCATGACGGTGTCGCTCATCGGCATTTCGCTACCCACCTTCCTGATCGGCATCCTGCTCATCCTGGTGTTCGGCGTGCAACTGCGCTGGCTGCCGAGCTTCGGCCGCGGCGAAGTCGTCGAGCTCGGCTGGTGGACCACCGGGCTGCTGACCCGCTCGGGCTTGTCGGCGCTGATCCTGCCGGCCATCACGCTGGCGCTGTTCCAGATGACGCTGATCATGCGGCTGGTGCGATCGGAAATGCTCGAAGTGCTGCGCGCCGACTTCATCAAGTTCGCCCGCGCGCGGGGGTTGCCCGAGCGGCTGATCAACTTCCGCCATGCGCTGAAAAACACCATGGTGCCGGTGATCACCATCACCGGGCTGCAACTTGGCTCGATCATCGCCTTTGCGATCATCACCGAGACCGTGTTCCAGTGGCCGGGCATGGGATTGCTGTTCCTGCAGGCCATCAGCATGGTCGATATCCCCGTCATGGCTGCGTACCTGGTGCTGATCGCGTTCTTCTTCGTGGTCATCAACCTGGTGGTAGACCTGCTTTATTTCGTTGTGGACCCGCGCCTGCGGGTACAAAGCGCGTAGCGCAAGGAAGGACTATGACCACGCGCATCGCAACGCTCTTTTCCCGCGCCGCCGACAGCGACATCTGGTACAGCTTCCGGCACACGCCCTCGGCAGTCATCTCCGCCATCGTCGCCGGCGTGCTGGTGCTGGCGGCGCTGTTCGCGCCGGTACTGGCACCGCACAACCCATTCGACCTGGCCTCGCTGGACATCATGAACGCCAACATGCCGCCGGCCTGGGATGCCGAAGGCGATCCGGCGTTTCCGCTGGGCACGGACGACCAGGGACGCGACATCCTGTCTGCCGTGCTCTACGGCTCACGCGTATCGCTGCTGGTGGGCTTTGCGTCGGTGCTGCTATCCATGGTGCTGGGTGTTTCCCTGGGCCTGGTCAGCGGCTATGCCGGCGGCCGGCTCGACACCCTCATCATGCGCATCGCCGACGTACAGCTGTCGTTTCCGGCCATCCTGATTGCGCTCCTGATCGACGGTGTGGCACGCGGGCTGCTGCCGCGCGATCTGCATACGGAGATCGCGCTGTACGTGCTGGTCTTTGCCATCGGGATTTCAGGCTGGGTGCAATACGCGCGCACCGTGCGCGGCGCCACGCTGGTCGAACGCAACAAGGAATACGTGCAGGCCGCGCGGCTGATCGGCATGGGACCGCTGCGCATCCTGCGGCACCACATCCTGCCCAACGTCATGGGCCCCGTGCTGGTGATCGCCACCATCCACCTGGCCATCGCCATCATCACCGAGGCCACGCTGTCCTTCCTGGGGGTGGGCGTGCCGGTGACCACGCCGTCGCTGGGCACGCTGATCCGCATCGGCAACAGCTACCTGTTCTCGGGCATGTGGTGGATCTCCATCTTCCCGGCGATCGCCCTGGTGGCGCTGGTGTTGTCGGTCAACCTGCTGGGAGATTGGCTGCGCGACGCCCTCAACCCCAAGCTGCGCTAGGTGTGCATCAGGAGTTTTTTGCATGGCATTGCTGGACATAGACGGCCTGCGCGTCGAATTCCCCAGCCGACGGGGCAACCGCGTGGCGGTCGACGGCGTGACGCTTTCCCTGCAAAAGGGCGAAATCCTCGGCGTGGTGGGCGAATCCGGCGCAGGCAAATCGACGATCGGAGCGGCGGCCATCGGCCTGCTCGAGCCGCCCGGGCGGATGGCCGCCGGCCAGATCCGGCTCGACGGCGAGCGCATCGACAACCTCGACCGCGCCCAGCAGCGCCTGGTCCGCGGCAAGCGCATCGGCATGATCTTCCAGGATCCGCTGACCTCGCTGGATCCGCTGCAGACGGTCGAAACCCAGTTGGTCGAGACCATGCTCACCCACCTGCCTATCTCGCGCAGCCAGGCCGAGGCGCGCGCAGTCGAGTTGCTGCGCCAGGTGGGGATCGCCGAACCGGAACTGCGCGTCAAGCACTATCCGCACCAGTTTTCCGGCGGCATGCGCCAGCGCGTGGTCATTGCGCTGGCGCTATGCTGCGAGCCCGAGGTCATCATCGCCGACGAGCCCACCACGGCGCTGGACGTCTCGATCCAGGCGCAGATCCTGGAGCTGTTGCGCCGGCTGTGCCGCGAGACCCAGGTCGGCATGATCCTCATCACCCACGACATGGGCGTCATCGCCGACGTCACCGACCGCGTGGCGGTGCTCTACCGCGGCAAGCTCGTCGAGGAGGGCCCGACCCAGCGCGTGCTCGGCCAACCCGAGCACCCCTACACGCAAAGCCTGATCGCCGCGGTGCCGCGGCCCGACGTGCGACTACGCCGCTTTCCGCTGGTCACCTACATCGAGGACGTGCATACGCCCAAGCGCAACCTGACGCTGTCGTCCAAGTGGCTGGCCGAGCGGCGGGACTTCGGCGACGCCGGCGACGGGCCGCTGGTACAGACGCGCGGGCTGGGCATCGATTTCGTGCTCAAGCCGGCGCTCTTGAAGCGCAACCGGCGCGTGCTTTCGGCCGTGCGTGACGTCAACCTGGAGATCCGTGACGGCGAGGTCTTCGGCCTGGTCGGCGAATCGGGGTCGGGCAAGTCCACGGTGGCGCGCCTGATCGCCGGCCTGTACACGCCGACGGCCGGCAGCGTGCATTTCGCCGGCACGGACATCACTGCATTGCGCAGCGAGCGCGAACGGCTGCCCTTCCGGCGGCAGATCCAGATGGTCTTCCAGGATCCGTACTCGTCGCTGAACCCACGGCTGCGTGTGCTGGACATCGTCGCCGAGCCCATCCAATACCTGCGGCTGGCCGACAGCGACAGGCAGGCACGGCTGCTGGCCGGCGAACTGCTCGAGCAGGTGGGCCTGGGCCAGGACGCCGGGCGACGCTACCCGCACGAGTTTTCCGGCGGACAGCGCCAACGCATCTGCATCGCCAGGGCGCTGGCCACACGCCCGCGCTTTCTCATCTGCGACGAGCCGACTTCGGCGCTGGACGTCTCCATCCAGGCACAAATCCTGAACCTGCTCAAGGACTTGCAGGAGCAGCTCGGCCTGACCATGCTCTTCATCAGCCACGACCTGCCGGTGATCCGGCAGATGTGCGACCGTGTGGGCGTGATGCAGCACGGCCGGTTGCTGGAGGTCGCCGATACCGAAACGCTGTTCACCGCACCGTCGCACCCGTATTCCCGGCACTTGCTCGGGCTGATGCCGCGGCTGCAGCATCTTTCGCGCGGCGGCCTGGACATCGAATCGGGCGCGCCCGCCGGCGCAGCGTAGGGCACGGGCAGCGCCAGCGGCGTTGCGGCATCGGCCTGCGCGCCGCAACTCGGGTACAATGGTCGTTCTCGTGTCCAGCCAATCGGCACGACTTCGCCGGGCCCGCCCGGCGCCGCATCGGGCACCTGCCCGATGGTCGCATCCGACGCCGCCGCCGCAAGGGCGTGGCCGGTTTCCCTCTCTCCTTTTGCATCGACCCGGATTGGCGTCCCTTCAACGGGCGCGGGACGATTGCTGGAGTCTTTTTTGACGACCCAGATTCACTTTGCCGACCTCGGGCTGGCCGATCCCCTGTTGCGCGCCATCGCCGAAGCCGGCTACACACAGCCCACGCCCATCCAGGCCCGGGCCATCCCCCTGGTGCTCAAGGGCGGCGACCTCATGGCTGCCGCCCAAACGGGCACTGGCAAGACGGCAGGCTTTACGCTGCCCATCCTGCACCAGCTGATGCAACGGCCGCCCGCGCAGCACCAGCCCGGCCGCCCGCGCTGCCTGATCCTGACGCCCACGCGCGAACTGACCGCCCAAGTCGAGGAATCCGTGCAGACCTACGGCAAGTACGCCGGCCTGCGCTCCATGGTGATGTTCGGCGGCGTCAATATCAACCCGCAGATCGCCGCACTCAAAAAACCCCTGGACATCCTGGTGGCCACGCCCGGCCGGCTGCTCGACCATGCCGGGCAGCGCACCGTCGACCTGTCCGGGGTGGAAATCCTGGTGCTGGACGAAGCCGACCGCATGCTGGACATGGGCTTTATCCGCGACATCCGCAAGGTGTTGGCCCTGCTGCCGGCCAAGCGCCAGAACCTGCTGTTCTCGGCCACGTTCTCCGACGAGATCCGCGAACTGGCCCGCGGCGTGCTCAACGACCCCGACGAAGTGTCGGTGGCCCCGCGCAACACCGCCTCGGAGCTCGTGCGCCAGAGCGTGCACCTGGTCGAGCAGGCGCACAAGCGCGACATCCTCAGCTACATCATCCGCCAAAGCGGTTGGCACCAGGTGTTGGTCTTTACGCGCACCAAGCACGGCGCCAACCGCCTGGCCGAAAAGCTCGTCAAGGACGGCCTATCGGCCGCCGCCATCCACGGCAACAAGAGCCAGTCCGCCCGCACCAAGGCGCTGGAAGGTTTCAAGCAGGGCAAGATCGCCGTGCTGGTGGCCACCGACATCGCCGCGCGCGGGCTCGACATCGACCAGCTGCCGCAGGTGGTGAACTTCGAACTGCCCAACGTGCCCGAGGACTATGTCCACCGCATCGGCCGTACCGGACGGGCGGGCGCGGCAGGCGCAGCCGTGTCGCTGGTCGACCCCACCGAGATCAAGCTGCTCAAGGCCATCGAGCGCCTGATCAAGCGCCCGATCGACCGCGTGCCCCTGCCGGAAGGCTGGACGGCGCCAGCCTCGGCCAACCCTGCCAACGCCGGCGACGACGACAGGGCCCCGCGCGGGCATGACCGGCGCGGCGCGCGGCCAGCCGGGCGCAGCCAGCCGCGTGCGCCGCGCCGCGGCCCGGACCGCCAGGGCATGCGCGGTGAGGGCCGCACAGCCGCCCCGCCCGAAGGCGGTGCGGCTGCCGGCAGCGCCCGTGCGGCTGCATCGGCCCCAAGGCCGGCCCAAGGCGGCTCGCGCCGCCGGCCGGCGCTACTGCAGAAGTAGCCTCGGCGCGGCTGCGGGGCGCCAGGCTGCCCCGCAGCCATTGCCCCGGGCCGGCCCGGTCACATACGATTGTCAGTGACGCGCATACGGCGCGGTTTTTTGGCAAACGCACCTTCCATGGCTTTGAGCACTTGGCTTGCCTTTTTCGCCGCTTCCTGGGCGATCTCCTTTTCCCCCGGGGCGGGCGCGATTTCCGCAATGTCGTCCGGGCTGCGCTACGGGTTCGCGCGCGGGTACTGGAACACCGTCGGGCTGATCCTGGGCATCCTCTTCCAGGTGGCTGTCGTCGGCCTGGGGCTGGGCGCGCTGCTGGCGACCTCTGAACTGGCCTTTACCCTGGTCAAGTGGCTTGGGGTGGCCTACCTGGTGTACTTGGGCATCAAGCAGTTCCGCGCCGAGGCCGCACCGGTCGAGGCCGACGCGCAGGACGGCTCGCCCCGCGCGTCGATACGCGAACTGATCGTGCGCGGCTTCCTCGTCAACGCCAGCAATCCCAAGGGAACCGTTTTCCTGCTCGCGGTCGTGCCGCAGTTCATCGATCCGGCCGCCGCGCTGGCGCCGCAGTACGCCATCATCGGCGCGACACTCGCCTTCACCGACTTCGTGGTGATGGGGCTGTACACCGTGCTGGCCGCCCGCGTGCTGCGCCTGCTACGCAACCCGTCGCACATCCGCTGGATGAACCGCTGCTTCGGCGGGCTGTTCGTGCTGGCCGGCGCGGCGCTGGCGGCCTTCCGGCGCGCGCATTGACCCCGCCGCCACGCGGCGGCGCAAGGCCCGTGCAGCCCGGCGGGCAGGCGCGCGGCCTGTAAAATCGTCCGAATCATGTCGATTCCCCAAGAAGTCGCGCGGCGACGCACCTTCGCCATCATTTCCCACCCCGACGCCGGCAAGACCACGCTCACCGAAAAGCTGCTGCTGTTTGCCGGCGCCATCCAGATCGCCGGCAGCGTCAAGGCGCGCAAGGCCTCGCGCCACGCCTCGTCGGACTGGATGGAAATCGAAAAGCAGCGCGGCATCTCGGTGGCGTCCTCGGTCATGCAGATGGAATACCGCGGTTGCGTCATCAATCTGCTCGACACGCCGGGACACCAGGACTTTTCCGAAGATACCTACCGGGTGTTGACCGCCGTGGACGCGGCCCTGATGGTGATCGACGCAGCCAACGGCGTCGAGCCGCAGACCATCCGCCTGCTGCAGGTCTGCCGCGCGCGCAACACGCCCATCATCACCTTCGTCAACAAGCTCGACCGCGAAGTGCGCCAGCCGCTGGACCTGCTGGCCGAGATCGAGGCCCACCTGGGCATGGACGCGGTACCCTTTTCCTGGCCGGTGGGCATGGGCAAGGCCTTCGGCGGCGTCTTCGACATCCACAACGACCGCATGCGGGTCTTCCAGCCTGGCCAGGAACGCCGCACCGAGGACGAGCTGATCGAAGGGCTGGACAACCCCGAAATCGCCGCGCGGTTCGGCTCGGCCTTCACCCAGGCCCGCGAAGAAATCGACCTCATCCGCGAAGCCTCGCCGCCTTTCGACCATGCGGCCTTCCTGGCCGGGCGCCAGACGCCCGTATTTTTCGGCTCGGCGATCAACAACTTCGGCGTGCAGGAAGTCCTGGACGCGCTGGTCGAGTACGCGCCCCCGCCGGGCCCGCGCCATGCGTTGCAGCGCGAGGTGCAGCCCGACGAGGCGAAGTTTTCCGGCGTGGTGTTCAAGGTCCAGGCCAACATGGATCCCGCCCACCGGGACCGCGTGGCCTTCGTGCGCGTCTGCTCAGGACGCTTCGAGCGCGGCATGCGGCTCAAGGTCAGCCGCACCGGCAAGGAAATCCGGCCCAACAACGTGGTGTCCTTCCTGTCGCAGCGGCGCGAACTGCTGGACGAAGCCTATGCGGGTGACGTCATCGGCATCCCCAACCACGGCATGCTGCAGCTGGGCGACGTGCTGACCGAAGGCGAGACGCTGCAATTCACCGGCTTGCCGTTCTTCGCGCCGGAGCTTTTCCAGGCCGTCGAGGTCGCGGATCCCTTGCGCAGCAAGCAGCTGCGCACCGGCCTGGCGCAGCTGGGCGAAGAAGGCGCCATCCAGGTTTTCCGCCCCGTTGCCGCCGGCGGCACGCAGCTGCTGGGTGCGGTGGGCCAACTGCAGTTCGAAGTCGTCGCGCACCGGCTCAAGACCGAATACGGCGTGCAGGCCCGCATGATGCCTTCGCGCTACACCATGGCCCGCTGGATCACGTCCGACGACCCCAAGGCGCTGCGCAAGTTCATGGATGCCAATGCCGCGCATATCGCCTATGATGTGGTGGATGCGCCGGCCTTCCTGATCGGCTCGCCTGCGCAACTGCGGGTGGCCGAAGAACTCTACCCGGACGTGCGATTCCATGCCATGCGCGAGCATGGCGGCCACGTTTTCGGAGCCAAGGCCTAGGGCCGGCGTCAAGCGGCCCGCCCCGGAGAAACTCGATGTCCTGGCGCCTACTGTTCTTGATCCTGTTGCTGGCCTTCGGTGCTTCAGCGCTGGGCGGCCTGCAGCTGGGCGACTGGCTGGTCGCCCATGCGCCGGTCGCCGCGCCCGTGCCGGGACAAGACGCCGCCGACCCCGACAAGGTCGTGCTCGATGCCGACGGCAAGCCCTTCGTCGCGCAGCCGCCCCAGCCGCTGGTCGACGGCACCCTGGGCGTGCCCTCCGCGCCCGGCGGCACCCGCTGGCAAGTGCCCACCGTCTCGCTATTCGAGACGGTCACGGACCCGGGCGTCAACATCGCGCGCGACAGCCTGTCTGCATCCGAGGTCATGCGGCTTTCCGAAGCGGGCGCCGCGCTTCCGCAAGGGCCGGCCGACGTCGTCACCGTGGATATCGCCCAACCCGGCGAGGGCAGCCGGCCACAGCCGCCCATGCCCGAACAGCCGCCGCTGCAGCCGCAATATCCCATTCCCGGCCAGCCTCCGTACATGGCCCAGGCCGCGCAAGGCGGGCAGGCGGTGGCGCCCCGCCCGGCCGCACCGGCGCAGGCACCGGCGCAACAGCAAGACTGGCTCGCCGCGCTGCGCAACGAACTGCAGCACTGCGCGACGCTCGGCTTTTTCCAACGGCCCAGCTGCGCCTGGAATGCGCGCAACAAGTACTGCGCGCCCAACCGGGCCTGGGGCAGTGTCGCCGAGTGCCCACGGCGCGCTTTCGACTAGGCTGGCGCCCGGTCCGGGCCGCCGCGCACCAATAGCGCCAACGGAAACGGCCCGCAAAAAGCGGGCCGTTTTTTGCTTCGGCTGGCGCCGGCAGGCGCGCCTCTGAGCCGCGCCGGCGCAGGCCTTACTCGTCGTCCATCTGGCTTTGCAGGTAGTTCTGCAGGCCGACCTTGTCGATCAGCTCGATCTGCGTCTCGAGCCAGTCGATATGTTCCTCGGTGTCGTCCAGGATGTCCTGGAACAGGTCGCGCGAGACGTAATCGCGCACCGTCTCGCAATGCGCGATCGCATCCTTGAGCGTGGCCTGCGCGCCTTGCTCGAGCTGCAGGTCGCAGGCCAGGATCTCGGGCACGTTCTCGCCGACCAGCAGCTTGTGCAGATCCTGCAGGTTGGGCAGTCCGTCCAGCATGAAGATGCGCTCGATCAGCCGGTCGGCATGCTTCATTTCGCCGATGGACTCGTCGTACTCATGCTTGCCCAACTTGTTCAACCCCCAATGGCGCAGCATGCGCGCATGCAGGAAGTACTGGTTGATGGCCGTCAGCTCGTTGGTTAGCTGCTTGTTCAGGTACTGGATGACAGTCTTGTCGCCTTTCATGGGGGTGCTCCGTAGTGTTGGGCCGCGCCGGCCGGAGGTCCGGGAAGGCGAGCGGCGCGGCCTGCCGCGCGCAAAGGCAAGGCGCGGGCGCGGCTCGATTCTAGGCAGACTACCATCGCATGCGCTGCGGTGGCTACCCCATGCCCGCATTTGATTAATGGCGCTCAAAGCGCAATGGCGAAGCGTCAGAAGAATGAGAATGAGTATGCGAGTCCGACTTCCCGCATCACGCCGTCAACGGCCATGCGCCTGGTCGCGCGACTGCCGGCCCGAAAATCCGCGGCAGAGCGGCGGCAAGGGATGGCCGCGGCGCGCATGAAAGACGCCGGCTGGGACGGAAACGCGAGGGAGGCAGGGTTGCCGGCCTGCAACAGTGCCGCGGGCAGGCCGCCGGATCAGGCCGCGCAGGCCACCACGGGTATCGGAAAGCCGTTGGCGGCCTCGGCCCCGGGCTGGGCCACCGTGCGCACTTCGCGGTCGGCCGCGCACCGGCCGCCCGGCAGATACTGCGTGGCAGTCTCCGCGCAGCAGCCGCAGCAGCTGGCCACACCCAGCTCGAATTGCAGGTCCGAAAGCGTCGCCGCGCCCGCTGCCACGGCGGCGCGGACTTGGCGTTCGGTCACTGCATTGCAGACACAAATGTACATGAGAATAATTATCGAAAATTATTCGCGCCATGGCAAGTGGGGTGCGGGGGCCGGGTAGGGCCGGTTCCTGCACGCCCCTCGACTAAATGGGACAATAGCGGTGCGCGACAGCGCACCCATTCCCTCAACGCACCCGTACCCTTAGGAGATGTATCGAGATGGGCGCCGACGCTCGTCCTTGGCTAATTCCCATCGCGACCATCTTCCTGCTGCAAACGTCTTCGTCCTTTCTGTGCCGGATCATCCCCATCATCTGGCCGGCATTGGCCATGGAGTTTGCCTGGGATGACAGCCAGATCGGCTACCTGACCGCGGCAAACAATTTCGGCGCGCTGTTCATCCTACTGACGGGGATTTCGCTGATGCGGCGCCTGGGCAGCATCCGGGCCCTGCAGGCGAGCCTGCTGGTCGGGTCCACGGCCGTTTGCCTGTTCTTCATGCCCGTGCTGTCCATCGTGCTACTGGGCTGCCTGCTGGTGGGCATCAGCCAGGGCGTGGCCTCGCCAGCCGGCAGCGAAGTGCTGCAGCGATTCAGTCCGCCGCAAAGCCGCAACCTGGTGTTTTCCGTCAAGCAGGCCGGCGTGCCGCTGGGCGGGGTGCTTGCCGGGCTGGTCATCCCGCCATTGGTTCTGCTGGCCGGCTGGCGCGGCGCGCTGGCTTGCGCCGGATTGCTGGTCGCGGCCGGCGTCTGGCTGACTTGGAAATGGCGCGACCAGATCGACGTGGCGCAGCCCCAGTCATCGAGAAAACACGCCGTGCGCGAACATCGGGGCCTGCGCGCGGTGATCCTTCCGCTGAAATCCCTGTCCGAGCGCCCCGGGCTGCTGAAGATGTGCCTGGCCGGGCTGTTCCTGGCGGGCAACCAGGCTTGCTGGTTCGCCTTCATGGTTACCTACCTGATCGTCGCACTCGATTATTCGCTCAGCCTGGCCGGCGCCGTCTTCGCCGTCATGCAGGTGTGCGGCGCGTTCGGCCGCATCGCACTGGGCTGGATGGCCGACCATACGGGAAACGCCCGGCCCATCCTGTTCGCCTCGGCCGTGGTATCGACCATCGCCACCCTGCTGCTGGGCCTGAGCACGCCGGCCTGGCCGCTGTGGACGGTGGTCGCGCTGGCCGCGGCCGCCGGGTTCGGCGTCTCGGGCTGGAACGGGGTGCACTTCGCCGAGCTCGCCCGGCGCTCGGCGCCCGGGCGCATCACCGAAACCGCGGCCGGCTCCAGTATCCTGCTCAATACGGCGAACATGACGGCCCCGGGCATTTTCGCCATCATCGCCGGCATCAGCGGCCGGCTGGACTACTCGCTGTTCGTCATCGCGGGATTTAGCCTGGCCGCCGCCGTGCTGCTGGCCGGCATCGACCGGCCGGGCCGCGGCACGGCAAGCATCGGCTAAAGGCACGAAGCGCCGTCAGCGCAGCGCGGCCTGCGCCTTGCGCACGCTGGCCGGCGCGATGCGCAAGGCTTCGCGGTATTTGGCGACGGTGCGCCGGGCGATGACGATGCCGCGCTCGGCCAGCTGCTGCATCAGCTGGTTGTCCGAAAGCGGCGCCTCGGCGTTCTCGGCCGCGACCATTTCCCGTATCAATGCCTGCACGGCCGTGGCCGAAGCCGCGCCGCCGGCCTCGGTCGCCACGCCGGCGCCGAAAAACCGCTTGAGTTCGAGCGTGCCGAAGGGCGTGAGCATGAACTTTTGCGTGGTGGCGCGGGAAATGGTCGATTCGTGCAGGCCGAGCTCGCCGGCTATGTCCTTCAGGATCAGTGGACGCATGGCGGCAGGCCCGCGCGAGAAGAATTCCTGCTGGCGATCGACGATGGCCTGCGCCACGCGCAGGATGGTGTCGAAGCGCTGTTCGACGTTGCGTATCATCCAGCGCGCCTGCTGCAGCTGGGACTGCAAGGCCGTGTTGCCCGAGCCGCGCTGGCTGGCCAGCACCTGGGCATACAGGTTGTTGATGCGCAGGCGCGGCATCACGGCGGTGTTGAGCACGGCCTTCCACCCTTTGGGCGTCTTGCGCGCGATAACGTCGGGCACGGCATAGTCTGCGGCCGGCACGGTCCAGGCCCGGCCGGGACGGGGGTCCAGCCGCAGGATCAACGCGTGTGCGGCGCGCAGCACCGCGTCGTCGCACCCGATCGCCTCGCGCAGCCGGGCGGAATTGCCGGCGGCCAGCAAAGGCAAGTGGGAACAGAGGCGCCGCGCGGCGTCGAGCACGTGCGGATCGGCCGCCTCGGGCAGCCGCTGCAAATCTGGATGGCGCAGCTGCAGCAACAGGCATTCGGCGACGTCGCGCGCGCCGATGCCCGGCGGATCGAAGGATTGCAGCAGGCGCAGCGCCGCCTGCAGCTCATCGATGTTGGCCTCCAGCTCGGCAGGCAGCCAGCTGAGGATTTCTTCCAGCGGCGAGGCGAGAAAACCGTTTTCGTCCAGTTCGTCGATCAGCAGGGCGGCCAGGGCGGCATCACGCTTGCTGGCCCGCGTCATGGCCAGCTGCTGGAGCAGGTGCTCGCGCAGCGACGCGGGCTGGGAGGCCTCGGGAAAGGCCGAGTCCTCATCGGGCAGCACGCCGGCCGAGCCCGGCATGACCTCGGCATAGTCGTCCCGCTCGGGCGCCTCGGCGGCGTCGGCGCCGGCTTCTGACGCGGCCAGCGCCGCATCCGGCTCGTCGCCGGCCTCGGCCGCGTCGTCCCTTTCGAGCAGGGGATTGTCGGCCAGCGCCTGCGACAACTCCGCCTCGAGCTCGAGCGTCGACAGCTGCAGCATCCGTATGGACTGCTGCAGCTGCGGCGTCAGCGCCAAGTGCTGACTTTGTCGAAGTTCGAGGGAAGCGCGGCTCATGGGTACAATATTTTGCATGATGACGCCGACACAGCCCGCGCATCTGCGCCGGGATAGCCGCCTGCTGGGCAAGGCCTTGCTCAACTTGGCCGCGCCGCGCCTGATCCTGCGCGCCGTCGTCATCGTGGTTGCGATCATACTTTGGCTGCTCGCCTGCCGCTGGCTGCTGGGCTTTGGCGCGTCGGTGCGCTATGACGGGCTGATCTCGCTGGGCCAGCAAACGGTCGACTTCCTCGCACGCATCAACCCCTATCTCTGGTGGACCGCCGTGGTGGCGGCCACGCTGGCAGCCTTTTTCATCGTCCGCGCCTGGCTGCAGTCGGACGTCGCCGCCGGCCACGCCAAGCCGGTCGATCCGGCGGTCTTGGGCGAGCTCGCTTCCGGGCTGTCGGCCGATTCCCTGGACGTGCTGCGCTGGGTCTGGCGCGACCGGGCCGAGCCGCTGACGGTCGGCGACCTGATCGCCACACGCCGCGAGATCGGTAGCGGCCGCGTGGGCAAACTGTACCTGGCCCGCGAACAGGAAACCATCCTGCGCGACACCCCGGCCCATGCATCGGCCGGTGCCGCCACGCGACTGGCCAGGCCGGCGGCCATCGAGCCGCGCCTGGGGCCGTCGGAATAGGTCCGCGCAGCGGCGTCCCCGCAATCTGCCCCCATTAATTTATCTGGGCGCCAGCGCGCCGCAATGGGCGCATGGGTAGCGCGATTCGCGCCCGCAGCGCCCCATGGTGCCTGGCCCGGCCGGCCTTCCCTAAGGTTTGTTCTTCTTGCGCCCCCGCGGGAAATGTGATTGACTTATGGCTTATGGCCGAGTCTCACTTCCCCCTCGAGTTCGCATCCGGGAGCATTCGCCTTCCGGGCACCGGCCTGCGCGCGTCCTGCGCCGCCATCCTATCGCTAGGGCTACCGATCGGTTGCCGGGCCTAGGGCCCCGTGGCAGTCCGGCAGCCGTTCGCCACTCGCATTTCCCCCTTTCTTTTCCGAATCCGCCAGTCCCTTACGGGCAGCCTCCAGGCAACCGCCGGCAGGCCGTCCGCGGCGGCTTCACAGATGCCCGAGGTAACGATGCTCAGCAATCCTGCCAGCAAGTACAAGCCTTTCGTCCCGTTTGCCAAGGACTTCAGCGAACGCACCTGGCCCAGCCGCCGGATCACCGCGCCGCCGATCTGGATGAGCACCGACCTGCGCGACGGCAACCAGGCCCTGATCGAGCCCATGAGCGTGGAGCGCAAGCTGCGCTTCTTCGAGCAGCTGATCAAGATCGGCTTCAAGGAAATAGAAGTCGGCTTCCCCTCGGCTTCGCAGACCGACTTCGACTTCGTGCGCAAGCTGATCGATGAAAACCGCATTCCGGACGATGTCACCATCATCGTCTTGACCCAGTCGCGCGAGGACCTCATCGCCCGCACCGTCGAGGCGGCCGCCGGCGCCAAGCGCGCCATGGTGCACCTGTACAACGCCTGTGCGCCGGCCTTCCGCCGCATCGTCTTCAACATGAGCCGCGAAGAGGTCAAGAACATCGCGGTCACCGGCACCAAGCTGGTCCAGAAATACATCGCCCAACACCCCGAGACGCAGTGGCTGTACGAATATTCGCCGGAAGTCTTCAGCACCACCGAGCCCGAATTCGCGCTGGAGGTATCCAACGCCGTAGCCGAAACCTGGGGTGCCACGCCGCAGAACAAGATGGTGCTCAACCTGCCGGCCACCATCGAAGCCACCACGCCCAACCTGTACGCCGACCAGATCGAATGGATGCATCGCAACCTGGCCCGGCGCGACAGCATCGTGCTGAGCGTGCATCCGCACAATGACCGCGGCACGGCCGTGGCGGCCGCCGAATTCGCGGTCATGGCCGGCGCCGACCGCATCGAAGGCTGCCTGTTCGGCAACGGCGAGCGCACCGGCAACGTCGACCTCGTCACGCTGGCGCTGAACCTGTACACCCAAGGCATCCACCCGGGCCTGGATTTCTCGGACATCGACGAGATCCGTCGCTGCGCCGAGTACTGCAACCAGCTGCCCGTGCACCCGCGCCACCCGTACGCGGGCGACCTCGTGTTCACGGCCTTCTCGGGCTCGCACCAGGACGCGATCAAGAAGGGCTTCGCGCAACAAAAACCGGATGCCGTCTGGGAAGTGCCCTACCTGCCCATCGACCCGGCCGACCTGGGCCGCAGCTATGACGCGGTCATCCGCGTCAACAGCCAATCCGGCAAGGGCGGCGTGTCCTACCTGCTCGAGCATGAGCACGGCCTGGTACTGCCGCGCCGCCTGCAGATCGAGTTCAGCCGCGCCATCCAGCGCGTCACCGACGAGACCGGCCGCGAAGTCACCGCCGACGACGTCTACAGCATCTTCAGCAAGGAATACCTGGAGCAGCATTCACCCTGGAAGCTGATCCGCCACCGCATCGACGGCGATCCCGGCGCTGGTGAGGGCGAGCATTTCAGCATCGAAGCCGAGCTCGAGTACAACGGCGAGCGCCGCATCGTCCGCGGCAAGGGCGACGGCGCGATTTCGGCCTTCGTGGCCGCGCTGGACATCCCCGTGCGCGTGATGGACTACCACGAGCACGCCATCGGCACGGGCACCGACACGCGCGCGGCCTGCTACGTCGAAATGCGCGTGGGCGATTCACCGACCGGCTTCGGCGTAGGCGTGGACCGCGACATCGTCACCGCGTCCTTCCATGCGGTGCTCAGCGGCGTCAACCGCCACCTGGCCGCCCAGGCTGAGTCCGCCAAGAAGGCCGACGCCATCGCAGCCTAACGCGCGCCTGGCAGCGCATGCGACGGGCCGGCGTCCCGCAAGGGCGCCGGCCCTGTTTTTTGCCAGCTAGGCCTCAGCCCTAGTACGCGACGACCAGCCCTGCGACATCGACGGATACGCGCGGCCGGCCCAGGGCAAGCGCCACTTGCTGCGCGAATTCGCGCGCCAGCGCCGGGTCGGCCTTGAGCTTGTCGTAGCCGTAGGCGCCGGCGATGCCCAGGACCTTGTCCGCCAGCAGCACTTTGCCGCTGGGGCGCACGGGCTCACAGCCCAGGCGGTCCCAGGTTTCGTCCAGCCAGGCACGCGCGGCCGCGCCCTGCTCGGGCGCCGGCTCGGCCTGCACGGCGATGTCCAGCTCGCGGCCGGCATCGAAGCGGATGGTCAATTCGCAGCGCATAGGCCCCTTTACCAGGCGGAACCGACTTCCCAAACGACTTCCACGCCCTTGTCGCGGGCCCGGCGCATCATCTCCAGCAGCGGGTAGGCGCGCCGCTGCAGGCTGACGGGCTCGGAAATGGGATGGCGGGAACGATCGTCGTCGTCCTCGTCGTCGTCTTCCTGTGGCGGCGCCGCTTCCTTGATGGCACGCTCGATGCCGGCGATGGCCGCCGGCAGCTGCTCGACGGTGAAGACGCCGCGCTCCGGTGAGGATTCCATGGTCTTGCCCGCCGCCCTCAATAGCGGCACGGCGTGCTCGGACAACATCAAGACGTCCGCGGCCGCCTTGGAGCGAAAAGTGAGCAGCATCGTGGTTTCCTCCCTGGACAGAACCATACACTACCGCAAGGGCACCAACGTGCCAACCGGCACCATGGTGGGCGTGCCGATCCGCATCGCCCGCCATGCCTGACCGACTCGCCGCTGCCTGCCTGCTTTGCGCCGCCTGGGGCTGCGTCGCTGCCCAAGACTGCCCGCCCTCGCGGCTCGGCCAACCGTGCCCGGCGCCTGGCGCGGCCACCCTGGCCGGGGCAGAGCCGGCGCTAAACCTGGGCGCAGGCAATCCCACCCACATCGTCACTGGCAACAAGACGCGACGCGACACCGACATGCCGTCGCTGGCGACGGCGCCAGGCCTGGAGCTGGTGCGTCACTACAACGCGCAGGATCCGCGCGCCGGCCCGCTCGGCAAGGGCTGGACGCTGTCCTACGACACCCGGCTGTACTTGCGCGGCGGCATGGCGCAAGTGCTCCAGGCCGACGGCAGCCGCATCGACCTGCCCCTGGAACAAGCGGCCCCGGCACAGGCGTGCACGCCGCGGACGCCAGCGCGCCCGAGTTGCGCCGGCGCGCGCCCTGCGCCGGACCGCGCCTGCAAGACGACACGCCTCGAGCAGGAAAGCCGGGCTGCCAACGCGACGCTGCCATGCGCGGCAGCAACGCCGCAAGCCGGCCGCCTCGTGCCGGCCGGCGACGGCTGGACGTGGCACTGGCCGGACGGGCGGCGCCTGGCTTTCGACACGCGGGGACGGCTTGCGCGCATCTCGCACCCGTCCGGCATTTCGGTGCGCATCGAGCGTGACGGCAGGCCGGGGCCGACCGAAGGTGAGATCCTGTCGGTGACCGACGAAACCGCCGGCATGGCGCTGCGCATGCATTACGAAACGGGCGCGCACGGCGCGCGCCTGGCCCACGTGGACACGCCGGCTGGCCGCTTCACCTATGACCATGACGTCGCGGACGGGGCATGGCGGCTGGTGGCGGCGCATCGGCCCGACGGCATGCAACGCCGTTACCTGCACGAGGCCTCCCTGCAAGGCGGTGCGCCCGCGCACGCCCTGACCGGCGTGCTGCTGCAGGACGCCAATGGGCGTGCCCTCCGCCTGGGCGCGTGGGGATACGATGCGCAGGGTCGCGTCATCCTGGCCACGGCGGGCGCTCCCGACGACGCGGCCAGCCGCATGACGCTGCAGTACCGGCTGCCTGCGCCCGGCCGCGACGGCCTGACCCGCATCGTCACGCGCGACGGGGTCACGCTGTTGCACACGGCCTCCGTCGCGGGACGATACGTGCTCAAGCGTGTCGAAGGGCCGGGCTGCCCCGGCTGCGCCGCGCCCGGTAGCAGCGCCGTGTACGACGCGCAGGGCCGCCTGGCCCGCGTCAACGGCCTGGTCATCGACCGCGACGGCACCGGGGAGATCGTCGCCGTGGCGCGCGAGGACGGTGGCTGGCCGGGCCTGCGGCTACGGTTCGGCGACGCGCCCGGGTGGTCCTTCCGCGACGGCGGCTGGCAGCGACGCGCCGATCCGTCAGGGCGTGCGCTCGTCCAGCGCGACGCCGGCGGCGACAGCCGCCATTACCAATACGATGCGCAGGGCCGGCCCACGGCCGTCCAGGCGCGTAGCGCCCGCCCGGATGCGCCGCCCATGACGCTGCGCGCGCAGTGGGAAGGCACGCGCATCGTCCGCGCCGAGCATCCGCACGAGATCGAAGACCGCCAATATGACGCGCAGGGCCGGTTGCGGATGCGACGCGTCGTGCGGCCACCCGGCGAAGACGGCATCCCTGGCCTGTCGTACCGGGAATATTTCGTACGCGACGCACGCGCGCGCGTAGTCCGGCACGAACTGCCAGAGGGAGGTGCGCTCGCCTACCATTGGGATGCCAGGCGGCTGGCGGGCGTCGACTGGATCGACGCGGCCGGACGCTCGCACACGCTGCTGCGCCGGCCCGCCGACGGCGGCCCGGGCTACGAACACGGCAACGGCCTGCGTACGGTGGGCTGGCTGCGTGCGGGCAAGCTGGCCGGCATCGCCGTGGCCGACCGCGGCGGCCAGCCGGTATTTGCCCAAACATTGGCCTACGACGAGCAAGGCCGCATCATCCGCGAAAGCCTGCTCGGCACGGGTGCGGACGGGGTGACCGCGTACGGATACGACGCGCAATCGCGGCTGGCGGTTTCCCTGCACCGGACGCGCACAGCCGGCCCACCGGAGGCAACGGCGACGCCTGCGCTGCGCCGCTTTTACGCCTGGCACGACGACGGCTCGGCGTTGCACGCCGCCCGGCCAAGGCGTGACGCTTCTGGCCTGCCCGTGCGCATCGGCCGGCGCACCCTGCACTACGACGCCCTGCACCGCTTGCAAGCCGTCCGCGAAGACGGCCGGCTGCTGCAAAGCCAGCGCCATAATGCCTATGGCCAACGCATTTTCCGGCGCGACCGCGACGGGGACGTGCACTACCTGTATGCGGATGGAAAGCTGGCGGCCGAAGCGCGCACCGTCGGCCGCGTCATGGGCGTGACGCGCCGCTACGTCTATGCCGGATGGACGCCCGTGGCGATGATCGACTACGCGCAGCCGCAACCGCTGGATGGCCGGCTGCCCAAAGCGTCGGTCGACGCGCGCATCTATGCCATCCATACGGACGCCGTCGGCGCGCCCCGTGTGGTCACCGACGCCGACGCACGGGTGCGCTGGCGCGCCGACCTCGACCCCTTGGGGCGCGCGCACCGCCTGTCGGGCGAACTGGCGCTGGACCTGCGCCTGCCCGGCCAGGTGCATGACCCCGCCACGGGTTGGCACCACAACGGGATGCGCGTCTACGACCCCGCAGCCGGCCATTATCTCGAAGCCGACCCGCTCGGCCCGCTGCCGGGCAGCCAGGCCTACGGCTACGCCGCGCAGCAGCCCCGCCGGCACGTCGATCCGCTCGGCTTGTTGCTGTTCGCCTTCGACGGCACCGGCAACGACCCTGCTTCGATGACCAACGTCTGGCTGCTGGCCCAAGCCTATGCCGGCGGCACGATCCACTACCAACCCGGGCCGGCCGCGGACGGTTCCCCATGGGACGCCGCGACCGCCGGATCGGCGCCCTATATCCTGGCGCTGCAGTGGGAGCGGCTGCTGGCTGACCTGGCCGCCGCGCGATGGGCGGCAGGACCGGTGCCCATCGACCTGCTCGGCTATTCGCGGGGCGCGGCGCTGGCCAGGCATTTCGCCAACCAGATCGCCGACCAAGTGCGCAACGGCCGTTTTTGGACCCGCGATGCCCTGCTGGGCGTGGTTACCGCGTGCGTGGACCTGCGCTTCATGGGCCTGTTCGATACGGTGGCACAGTTCGGTATCCTCGGCAGTGGCAATGCCGCCTACGACTTCACCGTCTCGGACGCCTGGCATTGGGTGGCCCACGCCGTCGCGCTGCACGAGCTTCGCTGGCTGTTCCCCCTGGTCTCGTTGGAAGGCTCGCCGGGCGGCAACTTCGTCGAGGCCCCCTTCGTGGGCGCGCACGGCGACATCGGCGGCGGCTACCTGGCCGAAGCCGGCACGCCCGCCGGTGACAGCGGTGACCTCTCCGACGTGGCCCTGAACTGGATGCATTGGCAGGCGCGCACAGCGGGCGTGCCGTTGGAGGAGTTGCCGCCCGAGGCGCAGCGCGTGGACCAGCCAGTGCTGCACGATCCGCGCCCTGCCGGGCAGCGCAATGACGCCATGCTGCCAGGCGGCGACCGCCGCATCGACGACGCCTCGGGCGCCACGCTGGTCCGGCGCCAGCACAATCACCCGCGCTACGGCCAGCAGGCGCGCCAGGCCACCGAGTCCTTCATCGACCGCCTGCCGGGCTGGATGACGGCGGATCCAACCGCGGTCGGCGTCGTCGACATGCAGGCCTACCGGCAATGGCTGGCCCGCGAAGTCGGCTACAGACAGGCGCCGTAAGGCCGGGCGCCGCAGGCGAATCAGCTATTATCTGGGGCCTACGCCCCTCTCCAAACCCTTGCGTGCAGGCGTGTAGCGCAACGCGCGGCCTGCGGCTTTCCGTCCGAATTTTCATGCTCCCCGAGCAACAGCAACTTCTCGTTTCTCGTATCCAGGCAGCCGTCCAGGCGCTGCTGCCCGACGCCCAACCACAGGTGCTGCTCGAGCGGCCCAAGGTCGCGGCCCATGGCGATGCGGCGACCAACGTCGCCATGCAGCTGGCCAAGCCGGCACGCCGCAACCCGCGCGAATTGGCGCAGGCCATCGCCGATGCGCTGCTGGCCGACGCGCAGGCGCGCACCGTGATCGACGCCGCCGAAGTCGCGGGGCCGGGCTTCATCAATTTCCGGCTGTCGCCGGCCGCGCACCAGGCCGTGCTCACGGTCATCGCCGAACAGGGCGATGCGTACGGGCGCGCGCCCCGCAACGGCCAGAAAATCATGGTCGAGTTCGTCTCGGCCAACCCCACCGGCCCGCTGCACGTCGGCCACGCCCGCCAGGCCGCGCTGGGCGACGCCATTTGCCGGCTGTACGACGCCAGCGGCTACGACGTCACCCGCGAGTTCTACTACAACGACGCCGGCAACCAGATCCACAACCTGGCGATCAGCGTACAGGCGCGCGCGCGCGGCATTTCGCCGGATTCGCCCGACTACCCGGCCGACGGCTACAAGGGCGATTACATCGCCGACATCGCCCGCGACTATCTGGCAGGCAAGACGGTGCAGGCCGCCGACGGCCAGGCCGTCACCGCCAGCGGCAACGTCGACGACCTGGAGGACATCCGCCGCTTCGCGGTGGCCTATCTGCGCCGCGAGCAGGACCTGGACCTGCAAGCCTTCGGCCTGGCGTTCGACAACTACTACCTGGAAAGCTCGCTCTATACCTCCGGCCGGGTCGAGGAGACCGTGCGGCGCCTGATCGCCTCGGGCCATACCTATGAGAGCGAAGGCGCGCTGTGGCTGCGCACGACGGCGCTGGGCACCGGCGACGACAAAGACCGGGTCATGCGCAAGTCCGACGGCAGCTATACCTACTTCGTGCCGGACGTCGCCTACCACGTCACCAAGTGGGAGCGCGGCTTTCACCGCGCCGTCAACATCCAGGGCAGCGACCACCACGGCACGGTCGCGCGCGTGCGCGCCGGCCTGCAGGCGCTGGATATCGGCATTCCGGCCGACTATCCCGCCTATGTGCTGCACAAGATGGTCAAGGTCATGCGCGGCGGCGAAGAGGTCAAGATCTCCAAGCGCGCGGGCAGCTACGTCACGATGCGCGACCTGATCGACTGGGTCGGCCGCGATGCGGTGCGCTTCTTCCTGATCCAGCGGCGCGCCGATACGGAGTTCGTGTTCGACATCGACCTGGCCCTGTCGCAGAGCGAGGAAAACCCGGTCTATTACGTGCAATACGCGCATGCGCGCATCTGCTCGGTGCTCGCGCAGCCCGGCGTGGACCAGCAGGCCGTGGCGCAGGCCGACGGGTCGCTGCTGACCGCGCCGACCGAGCTGGCGCTGATGCAGCGCCTGGCCGAGCTGCCGGCAGTGATCGGCCAGGCCGCGCGCGAGCTGGCGCCGCACCAGATCGCTTTCTGGCTGCGCGACTGCGCCTCGGACTTCCACGCCTGGTACAACGCCGAGCGCCTGCTGGTCGACGACGCATCGCTGCGCGCGGCGCGCCTGCGGCTGGCCGCAGCCACCCGCCAGGTACTGGCCAACGGGCTGGCGCTGCTGGGCGTGTCGGCGCCGCAACGGATGTAAGATCGTCGCATGGCCAAGCGCAAACGTTCTTCCAGCCAACGGCAAGGCGGCAGCACGCTGTACGGGCTGTTGGCCGGGCTGCTGATCGGACTGATGGTGGCCGCGGCCGTGGCTTTCTACGTCACCAAGGCGCCCATGCCCTTCGTCGACCGGGCCACCCGCGAGGCCGCCCAGCGGCCACTGCCCGATCCGCGCAACGCGCCGGACCCGAACCTCGCGCTGTACGGACGCGACGGTCCCGCAGGCACCCCGCCCAGCGGGCCCACCGCCACCTCGCCCGCCCCCTTGCCGGGCGTGACCCCTGCCCAACCGGATCCGTCCGGCGATGCGCTCGGCGCGCTAATCGCCACGCTGCCCCCGATGGACCAGACGCCGGCGACCGGCGCGCAAGAGCGCACCCGGCCGGCCGCCCCGCCACCGGCCGGCAATGCGTCCGGCGCCTCCGGTACCTACTATCTGCAGGCAGGCTCCTACCGGGTGCTCGAAGAGGCCGAAGCGCTGCGCGCGCGCATCCTGCTGCTGGGCATGCCGGTGGAAATCCAGCGCGCCGAAGTCAACGGCCTGCAGGTCAACCGCGTGCGGGTCGGCCCGTTCGCCCGCCTGGACGACATGAATCGCACCCGCGCCAGGCTGGCCCAGGAAAACATCGTCTCAACCGTCGTGCGGCAGTAGGGCGGCGCGCTACCCGGAACTCGGCCGCGCCCTGCCGGTCTGACCGCCTTTGACCAGGAAACCACCATGCTGCAACGCTTGCTGACCCGCCTGCTGGCGGCCGCTTCGATGGCCGCGGCGCTTGCCTTCGCGCCTGCGTATGCGCAAAACGCGCAGGGCTATGTCGAGCTCGACCCGGCGCAACCCGGCGACACGCCGGGCAAAATCGAGGTGCTGGAGTTCTTCTCGTACGGCTGCGGGCACTGCAACGCGCTGGAGCCGCTGCTGCAATCCTGGGCCAAGACCCTGCCCGAAGACGTGGTCGTGCAACAGGTGCCGGTCGGCTTCAACGCCGGCATGAAACCCATGCAGCAGCTGTATTACACGCTGGCCGCGCTCGGCCGCCTGGACCTGCACGAGAAGGTCTTCCGCGCCATCCACGAAGAACGCAAGCGGCTCTTCACCAAGGATGCCATCGTCGATTGGGCGGTCGACCAGGGCCTGGACCGCGCGCAATTCACGTCGACCTTCGATTCCTTCGGCGTGCAATCGAAGGTGACGCGCGCCAACCAGCTGATGCTGGCCTATCGCGTCGAGGGCACGCCCACGCTTGCCGTGGCCGGCCGCTACGTGACGTCGCCGACGCTGGCACGCGGCTACCAGGAAACCATCGACCAGGCCGACCGCCTGGTCAAGATGGTGCGCGACGGCGGCAAATAACGCGCCGGCCGGCGCCGCGTGGCCGCTGGCGCGCGCCTGCGGCACACCGGCACGCGTTTAGGCCGCCGCGCTGGCAGCGGCACGCTCCAGGGCCTGGGCCAGGTCGGCGATCAGGTCCTGCACCGCTTCCAATCCGACGTGCAGCCTCAGCACGGCCTGATCGGCCTTGTCCCAGTAGCCGTGTACCGACAGCGCATCGGGCGTCACCCACTGCACCAGGCTTTCGTAGCCGCCCCACGAAAACCCGATCTCGAACAGCTCCAGCGCGTCGGCCATCACCCGGCCGGCAGCCGGCGGCAGCTTGAGCTGTACCGCCAGCATGCCGTTGGATCCCGTGCAGTCGCGTTGCCACAAGGCATGGCCGGGGTCGGAGGGCAGGGCCGGGTGGTAGACGCGCGCGACCTCGGGCCGCTGCTCCAAGAAGCGGCAGACCTCCAGCGCGCTGCGCGCCTGGTGCGCCATCCTGATGGGCATGGTGCGCACGCCGCGCAACGCCAGCCAGGCATCGTCGGCGCTGACCGCATTGCCCATCGCATATTGCGTGACGTCCAGCTGCGCGGCCAGTTCGGCATCGTTGGTGACGACCGCGCCAAGCATCAGGTCGGAATGCCCGCCCACGTACTTGGTACCGGCGATGACGCTGACGTGCGCGCCGAGATCCAGCGGCCGATAGATGTAGCCCGACCCCCAGGTATTGTCGGCCACGACCACCAGGCCGCGGCGGCGCGCGGCCTGCGCGAGCGCCGGCAGGTCCAGCATCTGCAGCAGCAGCGAGCCCGGCGATTCGACGTAAAGCATGCGCGTATTGGGCCGCACCAGCGCGTCGATGTCGTCGCGGCCGGGCGAGAAATACGTCGCTTCGATGCCCAGCCGCTGCAACAGGGTGCGGTACAGGTTGCGCACCGGCCCATAGACGCAATCGGCGATCAACACGTGGTCGCCTGCACGCAGGAAGGCCAGCATGGTCAGCGTGATGCTGGCCAGGCCCGAAGGGGTCAGGAAAGCGCGCGTACCGTTTTCCAGCTGGGTGAAGACGTCCTCCAGTGCGCGGTGGGTGTCCATGCCCGAGCGGCCGTAGGTGATGGCGCGCTCGCCCGCAGCCTTGCGCCGCTGCGCGGTTTCGAGCGCATCGATGGAGGAAAACCGCACGGTGCTGGTGCGCACGGCAGGCAGGCCGACCGGCGCAGTGCCGGTGGCCGGGTCGAAGGGGGCGCTGCCGGTGTGCAGCAGGCGTGTGTCGAGATGATGCTTCACGCTGACGTCCTTGTTTGGCGAAACGGTGACACCGAGGATGCAGGCCTTCAGTGCTCGACCCAGGTCGCGGCCTGGTCGAGTGGCGCCCGGCTGGTGCGATAGCCGTTGGCCGGGTGCACCGGGTCGGCGTAGCCGAAGGATATCCCACAGACGATGCGCCTATCAGGGCCGATGTCCAGCAGGTCCCGCAGCAGCGGCGCGTACATGGCGAGCGCGGCTTGCGCGATGGTGGCCACGCCGTTGGCCTGCGCGGCAAGCACGAAGTTGGCCACGTACCCGCCGCAGTCGACCGCGCCGTACAAGCCCAGCGCCTCGTCGCAAGAAATGACTGCCACGTGCGGCGCACCGAAGAGGCGGAAGTTTTCGCGATGCTGGCGGTGGTAGGCCTGGCGATCGCCGCGCGCCACGCCGACGGCGTCATACAGCTGGAATCCGCATTCGCGCCGGCGCTGCAGGTAAACGCCGCGATACTCGCGCGGAAAGGCGAAGTCGGGCTCGGCCGCGCCGCCGGCATCGAAGCGCTCGAGCAGCGCCGCGCGCACGCGCTCGGTGCCCTGGCCGCAGGTTACGTGCACATGCCAGGGCTGGCAGTTGCTCCACGATGCGCCGCGCTGCGCAAGCAACAGGATGCGCTCGATGACCGGCCGCGGAACGGGGTCGGGCAGGAACGCCCGGCAGCTTCGCCGCTCCCGCAGCAGCGCCTCCAGGGCATGGTCGTTGCAACCACCGGCAGGCATCACGCTTGTCCTTCCTGTCCGATCTGCACCAGCGCCTGGCAGGCGCGCCTGACGTGGCGGCGCGCCGCGGCGCTGGCCGTGAGCATGCGGGCAAAGCCGTGGATCATGCCCTCGGCGCGCCAGTGCACGACGTGCACGCCCGCCTCTTGCAGCCGACGCGCGTAGGCATCGCCTTCGTCGCGCAGCAGGTCGATTTCCGCGGTGACCAGCACCGTCGGCGGCAGGCGCAGATCCGCCGGCCAAGTCAGCGGCAAGGCCGCCGATCCGGCCGCCTGCGCCACGCTTAGCTCGCCCAGCAACGCCTGCCAGAAATACTGCATGGCGGCGCGGGTCAGGCCTGGCCCCTCGCCCAGGGCATGCGCGCTTTCGCTGGCCAGATCCGGATCCACGCAGGGGTAGAAGAGCAACATCCGGTCGACCCGCCCGGGCGCCTCCTCCCCGGCCCGCCGCGCGCAGCCCAGCGCCAGGTGGGCGCCGGCGCTGTCCCCGCCGAGCGCCATGGGCCGCTGCGGGTCGGCGCCCAGCTGCGCGGCGTGGCGCGCCAGCCAAGCGACGGCCTCCCACGTGTCCTCGTGCTGCGCCGGATACGGGCTCTCCGGCGCGCGGCGGTAATGGACGCTGGCCACCATGTAGCCGGTGCGTTCGGCAATCTCCGCGCACAGCGAATCGTGGGTGGCGATGCTGCCCGCCACCCAGCCGCCGCCGTGGAAATAGGCCATCAGCGGCGGGCGTTCCGGTGCGCGGGCCGAGCGATAGAGGCGCACGGGGATCTCGCGCCCCGGTGCCGCGACGTAGCAGTCGGTGCGCTGCATGCCGCGCAGCTTCAAGGGCGGCAGCCGCTGCGAGGACAGTTCGCTGATGAGCCGGCGCCGCTCGACCTCGGGCAAGTTCCACTGGCGGCTGGCGGCCTCGATGGTAGCCGTTTCGCTCAGTACCTGTTGCAGCGACGGATCGATTCGAGCTGACATGGGGTGGATGACTCCTTGCGACGGTGGCCCGGCCATCATAGCCGGGCCGACTGGCGCGTCGCCAGCCGGCGACGCCAGGCGGCGTGCGGCCCGTGCGGCACGGCGCGTGGGCCATGCTACAGTCGGCGGCGCCTTCGTTTGCGCATCCCGCCATGATTTCGCCCGATACCGCTGCGGCCTTTTTCGGCATCGCCGTCCTGCTCGCGCTCGCGCCGGGACCGGACAACGTGTTCGTCTTGCTGCAATCGGCCATGTGGGGCCGGCGCGCCGGGCTGACGGTGGTGATCGGGTTGTGCACCGGCTTGGTGGTGCACACGGCCGCGGTGGCGCTCGGACTGGCGGCGGCGCTGGCGGCCATGCCGGCCGCGCTGTCGGCACTCAAGCTCGCCGGCGCAGCCTATCTGCTATGGCTGGCCTGGCAGGCGCTGCGGGCACCCGCGGGCAGCCTCCAGGGCAACGCGCCGCGCCTGGGGCTGGCGGCGCTGTACCGGCGCGGGGTCATCATGAGCACGACCAACCCCAAGCTGCTGCTGTTCTTCTTGGCTTTCCTGCCGCAGTTCGTTCAGCCCGGCCGCGGGCCCGCCTGGCTGCAGGTCGCGCAGCTGGGCGTGCTCTTCATGCTGGCGGCGCTGCTCATTTTCAGCACGATCGCGTTCTTTTCCGGACAGGCCGGCGCACTGCTGCGGCGCTCGCCCCGGGCCTGGCGGCTGCTGAACCAGGCCGCAGGCGTCGTCTTCGCCTTGCTCGCGCTGCGCCTACTGCTGGACTGATGCGGGCTCCGCTTAAGGCTCAAGCCGCGGCAAAGCGCACGATGCCGTCCTCGCCGGTGCAGCGGGTAAGCTTGCCCTCGAAGTACAAGGCGTGCAGGTGAGCCAGCGCTTCGCCCATGGCGAAGGTCATCTGGTGCAGGTCCAGCTTGCGCTTGAACATCATGGGCACGATGTCGGCCGTGCTTTTCGGCGTTGCGCAAGCCTGCAGCACCTCGTCCAGGCGCTCGGCATGGTGCGCGTGCTGCTGTGCGATGCGTTGGTGCAGGCCGCGGAAAGGCCGGCCGTGCGACGGCAGCACCAGGGTATCGGCGGGCAGGTCGGCAAAGCGCTGCAGCGACGACAGGTATAGCGGCAGGGGATTGCCCTCAGGCTCGTAGTCGAACACGCTGATGTTGGTGGAAATGCGTGGCAGCACCATGTCGCCGGAAATCAGCACCCCGGCTTGCGCGCAATACAGCGATGCATGTTCCGGCGCGTGGCCGTAGCCGACGATGACGCGCCAGCTGCGCCCGCCGATGGAAATTTCGTTGCCATCCATCATGCGCACGAAGCGCGCGGGCACGTTCGGGACCAGGCCCGGGTAGTAGGTGGCGCGCGCCCGGATCTGCTCCTGCGCCGCCGGGTCGGTCAACCCATGCCGGGCGAAGTGCGCGACGGCCGCATCGCCGCCCGCGCCAGCGCCCGCGCCGGGGCCCAGCGACCAGAGCCGCGCGACGGTGTAGTCGGTCATGGTCATGTACAGGGGCGCGTCCCAACGGGCGCACAGCCAGTGCGCCAGGCCCACGTGGTCAGGGTGCATGTGGGTGACCACCACGCGAAGTACCGGCAGGCCTTCCATCACACCATCGAAGACCTGCTCCCACAGCGCCTTGACCTCGTCGCGCGAGACACCGCAGTCGACCACGGTCCACCCCGCCCTGCCGTCGACCTCGTCGCGCACCAGCCAGAGATTGATGTGGTCCAGCGCAAATGGCAGCGGCATGCGTATCCAGTGCACGCCCGGGGCGACCTCCAGCGCTTGTCCGGGGCCGGGCTGCTGCGTGTCCCACGGATACTCGAGCTCGTGCTCCAAGGGGTTCATTGCGGTGCTCCGATGCTTGACGGTGTCCTCCGGGCATCATAAGTTACGTTTACGTTAACTGCCAAACTCCTCATGCCCGCGCCGACCTGGACCATTTCCGAACTCGCGCAGGAGTTCGGCATCACCCCGCGCACGATCCGGTTTTACGAAGACCAGGGCATCGTCAGCCCGATGCGCTGCGGACGCCGCCGGGTCTATGCGGCGCGCGACCGCACGCGCCTGAAGCTCGCCCTGCGGGGCAAGCGGCTAGGCCTGCAGCTTTCCGAGATCCGCAGCCTGATAGACATGTACGACGGCCCGGGCACGACGCAGACCCAGCTACGCGAATACCTTGCCGTGCTGCAGCGCCATCGCGCGCAGCTCGAGCAGCAGCGCCGCGACATCGACGAGACGCTTGCGGAAATCGCCGAACAGGAAAAGACCTGCCGGGAACTGCTCGCCCAGGGCGGCTGACCGCCGCCGCGGCGCCGACCCCACCCCGGCGCGGCTGCCTTTTGCCCGCATTGTTTGCATCGCCTGCCTGACTCGCCCGCCCTTTTGCTTCCTGCCATGTACCTGCCTCGCCATTTCGCGCCCGCCGAAGCCGCCGACATGCACCGCCTGATGCGCGCCCACCCGTTGGCCTGCCTGGTCGTGCACGCCGGGGGACAGCTGCTGGCCAACCATATCCCCCTGTTGTGGGTGCCCGCCTCGGGTGCCACGGGCGTGCTGCGCGGGCACGTGGCGCGGGCCAATCCGCTATGGCGCGAACTGGACGCCGACGGCCTGCCAGCGTTGGCGGTATTCCAGGGGCCGCAGGCGTATATTTCGCCTTCCTGGTATCCGGCCAAGCGCCAAACCGGCAAGGTGGTCCCCACGTGGAACTACGCCGTCGTCCATGCCCATGGGCGGCTGCGCGCCGTCGACGACGCGCGCTGGGTGCGCGACCTGGTGGCGGCGCTGACCGCCGAGCACGAGGGCCGGCAGCCAGCGCCCTGGGCGGTGGATGACGCCCCGGCCGACTACATCGACGCCATGGTCGCCGCGGTCGTCGGCATCGAAATGACCGTCGAGCGCCTCGAAGGCAAATTCAAGGCCAGCCAGAACCAGCCCGAGGCCAACCGCCAGGGGGTCGAGCAGGGCTTGCGCAAAGATCCCGCGACCGTGCCGATGGCCGACCTGGTGCGCGACGCCGTTCGGCGCAGCTAGCCAGGCCGCCTTGCGCCTGGCGGGGTGTCAGCGTTTGCGCTAATTTACGTTTACGTAAACGTAATCTATGCTTTACGGTCGCCAGCGTCCACATCGGCCGCCCGGCCGCCAGCCGGCTCCAGACCTGCGCGGCGCCCACCCACAAGGAGGCTTGCATGAATATCCCCGGACTGAGCTTCGATCTGGGCCAGGACATCGACATGCTGCGCGATGCGGTGCGTGAGTTTGCCCAGGCCGAGATCGCGCCGCGCGCGGCCGCGATCGACCGCGACGACCAGTTCCCCATGGACCTGTGGCGCAAGCTCGGCGAGCTCGGGCTGCTGGGCATCACCGTCCGGGAAGACTACGGCGGCACCAATATGGGCTACCTGGCCCACATGGTGGCGATGGAAGAGATTTCGCGCGCCAGCGCGTCGGTGGGCCTGTCCTACGGGGCGCACTCCAACCTGTGCGTCAACCAGATCCACCGCAACGGAACCGAGGCGCAAAAGCGCAAGTACCTGCCCGGCCTCGTGTCGGGCGAAAAAATCGGCGCCCTGGCCATGAGCGAACCCGGCGCGGGATCGGACGTGGTCAGCATGTCGCTGCGCGCCGACAAGCGCAGCGACCGCTACGTGCTCAACGGCACCAAGATGTGGATCACCAATGGGCCGGACGCCGACGTATTGGTGGTCTACGCCAAGACCGACCCTGAGGCCCGGCAGCGCGGCATTACCGCCTTCCTGGTCGAGAAGAGCTTTCCGGGCTTTTCGGTGGCGCAGAAGCTGGACAAGCTGGGCATGCGCGGCAGCCATACCGGGGAGCTGGTGTTCCAGGACTGCGAAGTACCGGAAGAAAACGTGCTGGGCGAGATCAACGGCGGGGTCAAGGTGCTGATGAGCGGCCTGGACTACGAGCGCGCCGTGCTGGCCGCCGGCCCGGTGGGCATCATGCAGGCCGTGATGGACTGCGTCGTGCCCTACATCCACGAGCGCAAGCAGTTCGGCCAGCCGATCGGCGAATTCCAGCTCATCCAGGGCAAGATCGCCGACATGTACACCGCCCTGCAGGCCTGCCGCGCCTACCTGTATGCCGTAGGCAAGAACCTGGACCGGCTGGGCGCCGGCCACGTGCGGCAGGTGCGCAAGGACTGCGCCGCGGTCATCCTGTATTGCGCCGAAAAGGCCACGTGGATGGCCGGCGAAGGCGTGCAAATATTGGGGGGCAACGGCTACATCAACGAGTACCCCACCGGCCGGCTGTGGCGCGACGCCAAGCTTTACGAAATCGGCGCCGGCACCAGCGAAATCCGCCGCATGCTGATCGGCCGGGAACTCTTCGGCGAAACCGCCTAGCCAGCGGCGCTACGATAGCGCCAGGCTGGACGGCCCGCCGTGCGCGGGCCCGCGGCCGCCCCATTCATCAGGAGTACGAATCATGTCTGATCCCGTCGTCATCGTTTCCGCCGCCCGCACCCCCATGGGCGGCATGCTGGGCAGCCTGTCCAGCCTGGCCGCGCACGAACTCGGCTCGGTGGCCATCAAGGCCGCGGTCGAACGCGCCGGCATCGAGCCCGGCCAGGTGCAGGAAGTCATCATGGGCAACGTCCTGCAGGCCGGCCAAGGACAGGCGCCGGCGCGCCAGGCCGCGCTGGGCGCGGGGCTGCCGCTGGGCGTGTCGTGCACCACCATCCACAAGGTCTGCGGCTCGGGCCTGAAGGCGGCGATGCTCGCGCACGACCTGCTCACCGTGGGCAGCGCCGACGTCATCGTGGCCGGCGGCCAGGAAAGCATGAGCAACGCGCCCTACCTGCTGCCCAAGGGCCGCCAGGGCTACCGCTACGGCCACGCCACGGTCTACGACCACATGGCGCTCGACGGCCTGGAAGACGCCTATGACCGCGGCAAGGCCATGGGCGTGTTCGCCGAGGATTGCGCCGCCAAGTACGGCTTTACGCGCGAGGAGCAGGACGCCTATGCGCTGGAATCGCTGCGCCGGGCCCGCGCCGCCACCGAGGACGGCAGCTTCAAGTGGGAGATCACCCCCGTGACGGTGGCGGGCCGCAAGGGCGAAACCGTGGTCGATACCGACGAAGCGCCGCAAAAGGCCATGCCAGAAAAAATCCCCACGCTCAAGCCCGCGTTCAAGAAGGACGGCACGGTGACCGCGGCCAATTCGTCGTCGATTTCGGACGGCGCCGCCGCCCTGGTCATGATGCGCGCCTCCACCGCCGAGAAGCTCGGCGCGCAGCCGCTGGCGCGCGTGGTCGCGCATGCCCAGCACGCCCAGGAACCTTCCTGGTTCACCACCGCGCCGGTCGGCGCGTTGCACAACCTGTTTGCCAAAACTGGCTGGAAGGCCGAAGACGTAGACCTGTACGAGATCAACGAGGCCTTCGCGGTCGTGACCATGGCCGCCATGCGCGAGCACAACCTACCCCACGAAAAGGTCAACATCCACGGCGGCGCCACTGCGCTGGGTCATCCCATCGGCGCCTCGGGCGCGCGCCTGGTCGCCACGCTGCTGGGGGCGCTGCGCAAGACCGGTGGCAAGCGCGGCGTGGCCACGCTGTGCATCGGCGGCGGCGAAGCGGTGGCCATGGCGATAGAGATGCTGTGAGGCGGCCATGCCGGTGATCGCCTCGCGCATCAATCCCCGCTCGCAAGCGTTCGCCGACAATGCGCGGGCCATGCAGGCGCTGGTCGACGACCTGCGCGTGCAGCTGGCCCGGGCGGCGCAGGGCGGCAGCGAACAAGCGCGCGCCAAGCACGTCGCGCGCGGCAAGCTGCTGCCGCGCGAGCGCGTCGAGCGGCTGATCGACCCGGGCAGCCCCTTCCTGGAGCTGTCGCCGCTGGCCGCGCACGAGATGTATGACGACGAGGCGCCCGGCGCCGGGCTGATCACCGGCATCGGCCGCATCGCCGGACGGCCATGCGTGATCGTGTGCAACGACGCCACGGTCAAGGGCGGCAGCTATTACCCCATGACGGTGAAAAAGCATCTGCGCGCGCAGGAGATCGCCGCGCAGAACCGGCTGCCCTGCATCTACCTGGTGGATTCCGGCGGGGCCAACCTGCCGCGCCAGGACGAGGTCTTTCCTGACCGCGACCATTTCGGCCGCATCTTCTACAACCAGGCCAACATGTCGGCGCAGGGCATCGCCCAGATCGCCGTGGTCATGGGCTCGTGCACGGCCGGAGGGGCCTATGTGCCGGCCATGAGCGACGAGTCCATCATCGTGCGCAACCAGGGCACCATCTTCCTGGGCGGCCCGCCGCTGGTCAAGGCCGCCACCGGCGAAGAGGTCAGCGCCGAGGACCTGGGCGGCGGCGACGTGCACACGCGCCTGTCCGGGGTGGCCGACCACCTGGCGAGCAACGACCTGCACGCCCTGAAGCTCGCGCGCGATTGCGTGGCTCGCCTGAACCGCCCGGCGCGGCAGCCCGTGGACCTGGCCCCGGTCGAGCCGCCGCGTTACGACCCGCGCGAGATCGGCGGCATCATCCCCGCCGATACGCGCAAGCCCTACGATGTCCGCGAGGTCATCGCGCGCATCGTCGACGGCTCGCGGTTCGATGAGTTCAAGGCGCGCTTCGGCACCACGCTGGTCACGGGCTTTGCCCACATCCACGGCATGCCGGTGGGTATCGTCGCCAACAACGGCATCCTGTTTTCCGAATCGGCGCAGAAAGGCGCGCACTTCATCGAGCTGTGCGCCCAACGCAACATCCCGCTCGTCTTCTTGCAGAACATCACCGGCTTCATGGTCGGGCGCAAGTACGAAAACGAAGGCATTGCGCGCCATGGGGCGAAGATGGTCACGGCCGTGGCCACCGCCGCGGTGCCCAAGTTCACGGTCATCATCGGTGGGTCGTTCGGCGCGGGCAACTACGGCATGTGCGGCCGGGCGTTTTCGCCGCGGCTGCTGTTCATGTGGCCCAACGCGCGCATATCGGTGATGGGTGGAGAGCAGGCCGCCAGCGTGCTGGCCACGGTCCGGCGCGACGGCATCGAAGCGCGCGGCGGCAGCTGGCCGGCCGAGGAAGAAGAAGCCTTCAAGGGGCCGATACGCGCCCAGTACGAACACCAGGGGCATCCCTATTACGCCACGGCGCGGTTGTGGGACGACGGAATCATCGATCCGGCCGACACGCGGCGCGTGCTGGCGCTGGGGCTGGCTGCCGCGCTCGAGGCGCCGGCCGGGCAGACGCGTTTCGGCGTGTTCCGCATGTAGGAAGGGCGGCTTTCATGTTCGACACTTTGCTCATCGCCAACCGCGGGGAAATCGCCTGCCGCATCGCGGCAACCGCGCGACGCATGGGACTGCGCACGGTCGCCGTCTATTCCGACGCGGACGCCCAGGCCGCGCACGTGGCCGCCTGCGACCAGGCCATCCGCATCGGCGAGGCCGAACCGCGCGCAAGTTACCTGCGTGGCGACGCCATCCTGGCGGCCGCGCGGGCCGCAGGCGCCCAGGCCATCCACCCGGGGTATGGCTTCCTGTCCGAGAACGCCGACTTCGCGCGCGCCTGCGCCGAGGCCGGCATCGTTTTCGTCGGCCCGCCCGTGCAGGCGATCGCCGCCATGGGCGACAAGGCGGCGGCCAAGGCCCTGATGGCGCAGGCCGGCGTGCCGCTGGTGCCCGGCTACCATGGCGAGGACCAGGATCCTGCGCGCCTTGCGCGCGAGGCCGATGCGATCGGCTACCCGGTGCTGATCAAGGCCAGCGCCGGCGGCGGCGGCAAAGGCATGCGCGTCGTGCAGTCGCCCTCGGAGTTCGCGGACGCCTTGCAGTCCTGCAAGCGCGAGGCGGCCGCCAGCTTCGGCGACGATCGCGTGCTGATCGAGCGCTACCTGCAGCGCCCCCGCCACATCGAAATCCAGGTCTTTGCCGACGCACACGGCAATTGCATCCACCTGTTCGAGCGTGACTGTTCGGTGCAGCGCCGGCACCAGAAGGTGATCGAGGAAGCGCCCGCGCCTGGCATGACCGCCGAACGCCGCCAGGCCATGGGCCAGGCCGCGGTGGCCGCCGCGCGCGCCGTTTCCTACGTGGGCGCGGGCACGGTGGAGTTCATCGTCGAGCCCGACGGCCGCTTCTACTTCATGGAGATGAACACGCGGCTGCAGGTCGAGCATCCGGTCACGGAAATGATCACCGGGCTGGACCTGGTCGAATGGCAGCTTCGCGTGGCCGCCGGCGAGCCGCTGCCCCTGCCGCAGGATGCGCTGCGCATAGCCGGCCACGCGATCGAAGCCCGCATCTATGCTGAAAACCCCGACAGCGGATTTTTGCCCTCGACCGGCACGCTGGCCTATCTGGGACTGCCCGCGCACACCGCCTTTGCCAATGGCGACGTGCGCATAGATGGCGGGGTGCGCGCCGGCGACACGATATCGCCGCACTACGACCCGATGATCGCCAAGCTCATCGTGCGCGGCGCCGACCGCGATGAGGCCCGCGCGCGCATGCTGCAGGCGCTGGCGCAAACCCATGTCGCGGGCGTGCATACCAATGCGGCGTTCCTGGCGCGGCTGATGCGCGACGAGGCCTTTGCAACCGCCGACCTGGACACCGGGCTGATCGACAGGCGGCGCGACTCGCTATTGCCGTCACCCGGGCCGGCAGCGCCCGAGACACTGGCCCTGGCCGCCGCAGGCGTGCTGGCGCAGGAAGACGCCGACGAACAGGCGCTACGCCCGCCGGCGCAATCGCCCTGGAATGTGCGCGACGGCTGGCGCGTGGGCGGCAGCTACCGACGCGAGCTGGATTTCCTGGACCACGACACCCCGCGCAGCGCGGTGTTGGCGCGTTGCGGCGAACACTGGACGCTGGATGCCGGGTCGGGCCCACAGCCCTTCGCCTGGCAGGCTGAGCCGGCCGGCACGGGCGGGCGTGCCTGGCGCGTCTCGCTGGCCCTGGACGGACGGCGCATAAGAGGCACGGTGGTGCTGCACGACGAACACGTCCACGTCCATGCCGACGGCGGCCATGCCGTGCTGCGCCTGCATGACCCGCTTGCGCATTCGGCAGACGAGGACGTCGGCCACGAAGGCGACCTGGCCGCCCCCATGCCGGGCAAGATCATCGCCATCGCGGTGCAGCCCGGCCAGACGGTCTCGCGCGGCCAGCCGCTGCTGGTCATGGAAGCCATGAAGATGGAGCACACCATCGCCGCGCCGACAGACGGCGTGGTCGACGAGGTGTTCTACGCCGTCGGCGACCAGGTGGCCGAAGGCGCGGCGCTGGTATCGCTGCAGCCGAAGGCAGCCGGCTGATCCGGCGCGACCGCGGCCGCGCGCGCAAGCCTTGCCGGGCCGGGGCCGCGCCGCGTGGCGGACAGGGCCCCCGGGTCCAGGCCGCGCGCAGGCTAGCGGCGCTGCTGCGCCACGGCTTGGTCGAGCATCTCGAGCATGCGCTCGACTTCCTGCTGCGTGACGTTGAGCGCCGGCATGAAGCGCAGCAGGTTGGGGCGCGGCGCGTTGAGCAGCAAGCCTTCGGGCGAGAGCGCGCGGGCGCGCTCGACGATGGCCGGGGCGTCATCACGGTCGAGCACCAGCGCCCGCAAGAGGCCACGGCCGCGCTCGCCCTTCATGCCCCATTTGCCGGCGAGCGACAGCAGCCCTTCGGAGAGCTGGGCCGCGCGCGCCTGCACCGACTCCAAAAAGCCCGGCGCGGTCAGCGCATCGAATACGGCCACGCCCACCGCGGCCATCAAGGGATTGCCGTTGTAGGTGCCGCCTTGCTCGCCATGGGCGAAGACGCTGGCAGACTCACGCGCCAGCAGCGCGGCCAGCGGCACGCCGGCGCCTATGCCTTTGCCCAGGGTCATGATGTCGGGCTCGATGCCAGCCTGCTGGTAGGCAAACAGCGTGCCGGTGCGTCCCATGCCGGTCTGCACTTCGTCGACGATGAGCAATAGCCCCTGCTCGCGGGTCAGCTCGCGCAGCGCGCGCAGGAAATCTTCCTCTGCCGGCACGACCCCAGCCTCGCCTTGCACGGGCTCGAGCATGACCGCGACCGTGCGGTCGTCGATCAGCGCCCGCACCGAATCCAGGTCGTTGAGCCGCGCCTTGGGAAATCCGTCGACCTGCGGCGCGAACATGGTGTCCCAGCCGGGCTTGCCCGACGCCGACATGGTGGCAAGCGTGCGGCCATGAAAGCCGTGCTCGAAGGTAATGATCTTGTACGCGCCGTCGCGGTGCACGCGGCCGTACTTCCGGGCCAGCTTGATCGCGCCCTCGTTGGCCTCGGCGCCACTGTTGGCGAAGAACACGCGGTCAAAGCACGAAGCGCCGGTCAGCCGCTGCGCCAGCTCGATCGAAGGCAGGTTGTAGAAGGCGGGCGACGGATTGACGAGCAAGGCGCCCTGCTGGGCGAGCGCGCGCGTGACCGGCTCCGGGCAGTGGCCCAGGCAGTTGACCGCCCAGCCCTGGACGAAGTCCAGGTATCGCTTGCCGGCATGGTCCTCCAGCCACGAACCTTGGCCTCGCACGAAGGCGAGGTCCGGGCGCTGGGTGATTTCCATGAGGGCTTGGACGTTCAACTGGCTGAATTCCATGACGGTACCTGATAGCGGGAAGTAAGCGCCGGCGGCGCAATTTGTGAAGTATGCCCAAAAATCCGCCGCGCGCGGACGCGCCGTGATACCGCCGTGACCGGATCCGGATTCACCGGCCGCTGGCGCGCACGCTGCCGGATCCTGTCTAATACACGCCGGACGGCGCCTTGCCTTTCGTCCCGGCGCATCAACCCATCCTGCCCATGCCTTCATCCAACACCGCTCTGGCCCAACGCGTGCTCGATTGGGCCGACGCGCTGGCCGAACATACCGACGAACCCGGCCGGCTGACCTGTGCCTACCTGACCCCGGCGCATCGCGCGACGGCCGACCGGTTGCACGAATGGATGCTCGCCTGCGGCTTTGATTCGGTGCGCCGCGATGCGGTCGGCAACGTCATCGGGCGCTACGACGCGGCGCCCGGCGCAGTCGCGCCCGCGCTGGTGGCCACTGGCAGCCATTACGACACGGTGCGCAACGGCGGCCGCTATGACGGCAGGCTGGGCATCCTCGCGCCCATGGCAGTCGTGGCTGGCCTGCACGCCGAAGGGCGCCGGCTGGCCTTCGACCTGGAAGTCGTCGGCTTCGCCGAAGAGGAAGGCCTGCGCTTTGGCGGCTCGTTCATGGGGTCGTCGGCCTACGCCGGCTGCTACGACACCGCAATGCTCGACCTGCGCGACCGCGACGGGGTCATCCTGCGCCAGGCCATGCTCGAGGCGGGCCTCGATCCCGCCCGCATCCCGCAGGCCGCGGTCGATGCCAGGCGGCTGCGCCATTACTTCGAGATCCATATCGAGCAAGGCCCGGTGCTACTCGAGCGCGGCCTGGCCCTGGGCGTGGTCACCGGCATCGCGGGCTGCGTGCGCAGGCACCTGGTGCTGGAAGGTCAGGCCGGCCACGCCGGCACCACCCCCATGGACATGCGCCGCGATGCGGCGGCAGCCGCCGCCGAGATCGTGCTGGCCGTCGAAAGGCGCTGCAGTGGCGTGCCGGGACTGGTCGGCACCGTCGGCATGCTGGAAGTACCTGGCGGCTCGGTCAATGTGATCCCCGGCCGCTGCGAGCTGTCGCTGGATGTGCGCGCCGGCGAAGACGCCGTGCGCGACGCGGCGCTGGTGGACCTGGAGCGCGAGATCGCCGCGATCTGCGAGCGCCGCCGCGTCGCCTGGCGCCTGGAAGAAGTCATGCGGGCCGCAGCCGTGCCGTGCAGCGAAGACGGCCGGCGCCGCTGGCGCGACGCCCTGCAGGTGCTGGGCCACGAGCCCTTCGAACTGCCGTCGGGCGCCGGCCACGACGCCATGGTCATGGCCCGCGTCGCGCCGATCAGCATGCTGTTCGTACGCTGCGGCAACGGCGGCGTCAGCCACAACCCGGCCGAGACGATCACCGCCGAAGACGTGGAGGCGGCATTGTCGGCCGCCCGCCGCTTCCTGGAAGACCTCGACCAGTCGGCCTGAGCACGGGCGGCAGCGGCGCCTTCCGGCACTTGGCCGCCTAGCCGCGCAGCAGCTCGGCCAGCGTCAGCGCCACGACTTGCGTGGCGCGGTGAAGGTCGGCCAGCCGCAGGTTCTCGTCGGAGTTGTGGCCACGCGCCTCCATGAGCGTACGCGGCCCAGCGCCGTACAGCACCGTGGGAATGCCGCGGCTGGCGTAATGGCGCGCATCCGTGTAGAGCGGCACGCCGTGCTCAGGGATGTCCGCGGCGAAGATGCGTCGCGCATGGCGGCGCAGCGCATCGACCAACCGGCCAGCGCCCGGCAGCCGCACCAGCGGCTCGGCGCGCATGATACGGCGCACGTCCACGGTGATGCCGGGCCGCCCGCCCACCGCCGCCTGCACGACGGCGCGCAACTGGCCTTCGACGTCGTCGCCGGCTTCCTCGGGAATGATGCGCCGATCCACGCGCAGGGTGACGAGGTCGGGCACGACGTTGGTGTTGATGCCGCCGCGGATCAGGCCGACGGTCAGCGTGGGCGACTCGATGCCAGGCACGGCCGAGCGGCGACGCGCCAACTCATCGCGATGGGCGTACAGCGCCTGCAGCATCGCGGTCGCGGCCTCCAGTGCATCGACGCCCGTATGCGGCATGGCCGCGTGCGCCTGGCTGCCGCGCACCGTGATCTCCGCATGCAGGCAGCCGTTGTGCGCCGTGGTGACCGCGTACGAAAAGCCTGCCGAGATCGCGTAGTCGGGACGTGACAGGCCCTGCTCCAGCAGCCAGGCGGGCCCGAGCTCGCCCCCGGCCTCCTCGTCATAGGTCAGGTGCAGCTCGACCGTGCCATTGAGCGGCGCGCCACGGCGCGCCGCCTCGCGCAGCGCCAGCAGTGCCCATACATACGTGGCGAAGTCCGACTTCGACACCGCCACGCCGCGCCCGTACATGACCGGGCCGTGGCGGGGATCGTCTTCGACCTGCCCGCCGTAGGGGTCGGTACGCCAGCCGAGCCCCGGCGGGACCACGTCGCCGTGCGCGTTCAGGGCCACGGTTGGCCCGCCGCTGCCGAACGGCAGCCGCACCAACAGGTTGGTTACCGATTCCATGCCACAGGCGCGCACGCGCTCGCCGGGCACGGCGTGGGCCTGTACCGGCAAGTCCAGCCCGGCCAGCAGCGCCGCGGTGCGCTGCGCATGCGGCAGGCAATCGCCGGGCGGATTATCGGAAGGCACGCGGACCAGTTCACGCAGGAAATCGACCTGCGGCGCGCGCTGCGCGGCAAGGAAATCCAGCAGCAGGGCATCGATATCGGCAACGGACATGGGGGTGTTTCCTGGAAAACGACAACGTGGATATAAATTTTGTATGCAATTTCTGTGCCCGATTTTTTCGGTAGACTGGCGACGTCGTCCGCTGCCAGCCTCGCCATGCCCGAAACGACCGCCCGCCCCCCGTCTGACAACAGCGCCGAACACATCGCCCAGGACATCGCAGCCGCCATCGTGGCACGCCGGCTGCCGCCGGGCACGCGCCTGCGCGAAGAGGCGCTGGCACGCGCCTACGGCGTGAGCCGGACCAAGATCCGCGCCGCGCTGCTGATGCTGGCCAAGGACAAGCTCATCCGCACCGTGCCCGACAAAGGGGCCTTCGTGGCCAAGCCCGATGCCCATGAAGCGCGCGAGATTTTCGCCGTGCGCCGCATCCTGGAGGCGGCGCTCGCCCGGGAGTTCGTCGCCCGCGCCCGGCCTGCCGACTACCGGCGCATCGACCGGCACTTGAAGCAGGAGCGCAAGGCAGTTGCCGGCGCCGACGTGCAATGGCGCAACAAGCTGCTGGGCGACTTCCACATCCTGCTGGCCGAGACGGTGGGCAACTCGGTGCTAACCGAAACACTGCGCGAGTTATCCGCGCGCAGCGCCATCATCACCGCGCTCTACCAGTCGCGCCAGGACGCGGCCTGCTCCTCCGACGAGCACCACGCCTTCATCGAGGCCGCCCGGGCGGGCGACGCCGACCGAGCGTGCGCGATCATGCTCGAACACCTGGAACACGTGGAAAAAGGGCTGGACTTCTCCGAATCGGGCAAGGGTCCGGACACCGACTTGGTGGGCGCGCTGCTGGCCTGAACGCGCCTGCGGGTCGCCGGCAAGCGCCCCTTTGCGGTGCGTCGCGCACCGGTTGCGCCCACCATCCTCCCCAAGACAGTGCACGCCAGGCGTGCGCCGCCTGGCCTGACCCGCTGCGCCGTGCACGCGCCGGGCATCGGCGCGGGTGATGACATGGCACGCTTGTTGCTTCAGGTTGGGCAAGCGTTTTGTATACGAAGTTCGTGTGCAACGTTCCCTTTTCGCGACTGCCCAGGAGTCCTGACATGAACTACCGGAGCTTGCTTGCCTCGTTCGCCGCCGCGGCCGTCCTGGCCGGGGCACCCGCCGCCCGTGCCGACGCCCTGGCCGACATCGAACGTGCCGGCGTCGTCAAGATTGCCGTGCCGCAAGACTTTCCGCCTTTCGGATCGGTCGGCCCCGACCTGAAGCCCGTGGGCTACGACATCGACACTGCCCGGCTGATCGCCGATCGCCTGGGGGTGAAGCTCGAACTGGTGCCCGTGACCAGCGCCAACCGCATTCCCTACCTGCAAACCGGCAAGGTCGACCTGGTCATTTCCAGCCTGGGCAAAAACCCCGAGCGGGAAAAGGCCATAGATTTTTCCGTGGCCTATGCCCCCTTCTACAACGGCGTGTTCGGGCCGGCCGACGTAGCCGTCTCCAGCGCGGCCGACCTGGCGGGCAAGACCGTCGGCGTGACCCGCGGATCGGTCGAAGACATCGAGCTGTCCAAAATCGCGCCCGCCTCGGCCGACATCAAGCGCTACGAGGACAACAACGGCACCATCACCGCCTTCCTGTCGGGGCAGGTACAGCTGGTGGCCACCGGCAACGTCGTCGCCGCCGCCATCCTCGCGCGCAACCCGGCCAAGAAGCCCGAGACGAAATTCCTGATCAAGAACTCGCCTTGCTACGTCGGCCTGAACAAGAATGAGCCGGCGCTGCTGGACAAAGTCAACGCCATCCTCACCGAGGCCAAGCGCGATGGCGCGCTGTCGGCGATTTCGCAGAAGTGGCTGGGCGCGGCCCTGCCGGCAGACCTGTAGGCTTGCGCACCGGTCGCGGCTGCCTGCCACCATGGCCTACGAATTCGATTTCGCGGCGGTCTTCGACTACACGCCCGTGCTGGTCAGGGGCGTGTGGGTCACCGTCGAATTGATCGCCTTTGGGGCGACGATGGGCATGGCCGTCGGCATCGGCTGCGCGTGGGCGCGCACGCAAGGCCCGCGCTGGCTGCGCCCGCCGGTGGTCGCCTACATCGAGCTGATACGAAACACGCCTTTCCTGGTCCAGCTTTTTTTCATCTTTTTCGGCCTGCCGTCGCTAGGCCTGAAGCTGTCGGAAATGCAGGCTGCCTGCCTGGCCATGGCGGTGAACCTGGGCGCGTACAGCGCCGAGATCGTGCGCGCCGGCGTGCAGGCCACGCCGCTCGGGCAGTTCGAGGCCGGTGCCAGCCTGGCGATGACACCGCTGCAGGTGTTCCGCCATGTCGTGCTGCGGCCCGCGCTGCAGCGCATTTGGCCGGCGCTGTCTTCGCAGATCGTGATCGTCATGCTGGGCTCGGCGGTTTGTTCGCAGATCGCCGCGCAGGAGCTGACCTTCGCGGCCAACTTCATCCAGTCGCGCAACTTCCGCGCGTTCGAAGTCTATTTCGTGGCCACCGCGGTCTACCTGCTGCTGGCCGTCCTGCTGCGCCAGCTGCTGCGCTGGCTCGGCCACTGGCTGTTCGCGCGCGCAAGATGATCGAGTTCTCGACCTGGGACATCCTGCGCAACCTGCTGCTGGCGGCGCGTTGGACAGTGGTGCTGTCGCTGGCTGCATTCGCCGGCGGTGCCGTCGTCGGTGCGGCCGTGCTGTTCATGCGTACCTCGCGCCTGCCTTGGCTGCGCCGCGCGGCATGGGCGTACATCGAACTGTTCCAGTGCACGCCGCTGCTGATGCAGCTGTTTTTGGCCTTCTTTGGCCTGGCACTGCTGGGCGTGGAGGTGCCGGCATGGGCCGCCGCTGGCGCGGCGCTGGTGCTGTGGACGGGGGCTTTCTTGGCCGAGATCTGGCGCGGCTGCGTCGAAGCCGTGCCGCGCGGCCAATGGGAAGCCTCGTCCAGCCTGGCCATGGACTACGTGCAACAGATGCGCTACGTAATCCTGCCGCAGGCATTGCGCATCGCGATCGCGCCGACCGTGGGGTTTTCGGTGCAAGTCATCAAAGGCACGGCGCTGACTTCCATCATCGGCTTCGTCGAGCTGTCCAAGGCCAGCACCATGATCACCAACGCCACCTTCGAACCCTTTACGGTGTATGCCTTGACGGCATTGCTTTATTTCGCGCTGTGCTGGCCGCTGTCGGCGGCCAGCCGGCACCTGGAAAGGAAGATCCATGCCCCTGATCGCCATTGAGGATGTACGCAAGCGTTACGGCGACAACGAAGTGCTCAAGGGCATTACGCTGCGCGTCGAGCCGGGCGAGGTCATCGCCATCATCGGCAAGAGCGGATCCGGCAAGAGCACGCTGCTGCGCTGCATCAACGGGCTGGAAACGCCCGACAGCGGCTCGATCATGGTCGCCGACGCGCACGTCGCGAACGATCCATTACGCCTGCGCGCACTGCGCCGCAGGGTAGGCATGGTGTTCCAGCAGTTCAACCTGTTTCCGCACCTGAGCGCCGGACGCAACGTCATGCTCGCGCCCATGGTCGTCAAAAAAACGCCTGAGCGCGAAGCGGCCGACCTGGCACGCGTCATGCTCGCGCGGGTGGGGCTGGCCGACAAGTTCGACGCGCTGCCCGACCAGCTCTCGGGCGGCCAGCAACAGCGGGTGGCGATCGCACGCGCGCTGGCCATGCAGCCCATCGCGCTGCTGTGCGACGAAATCACCTCCGCGTTGGATCCGGAGCTGGTCGCCGAAGTGCTCGCCGTCGTGCGCGAGCTCGCCGCCGACGGCATGACGCTGCTCATGGTCACGCACGAAATGCGTTTTGCGCGCGAGGTCTGCGACCGCGTGGTGTTCATGCACCAAGGCCGCGTGCACGAGATCGGTCCGCCCGGTGAAGTGTTCGATCACCCCCGCACGCCGGAATTGCGCCAATTCCTCGGCATGGCAGGCTGACCCTGCCTGGACAGCACCACGCGTATCTGCGCGCATCGTCACGGGTTCTTGCGCGTATCGCCGCCGCTACGAGCGTAATCGTCGCCGCTTGCCAGGCCGCATCGCGGCCGGCGCGTTGCTGCGCATGTCGGCCCGGGTCTCCGCGCGGCCCGGGCGTGGATGAGGCGCCTATTCGCGACAGCGTTTTTGCGCCCTGGAATAAGGGCCGGAAGGGGCGGCGGGCAGGTTGCCCAAGGTTGCAAAACGGCGTACAGTAAGTAAACGTTTTCCTCACTTGCTGCATCGCGCAGCTCACGAGAAAAACGGGCTTTCTGCGCCGAAAATGTTCGATATTCTGGTCTATCTGTTCGAGAACTATTACACGCCGCAGGCTTGCCCTTCTGCGGACGTGTTGGCCCGACGTCTCGCCGCCGCCGGCTTCGAACACGAGGACATCGACGACGCGCTGGGCTGGCTCTACGGGCTGGCCGAAACGACCGAGCGCTGCGTGGACCTCGCCCACACGCCCAGCACCGGCGCCCGCATCTACACCGCCGAAGAATACAACCGGCTGGGCAGCGAAGCGATCGGTTTCATTGCCTTCCTGGAAGCCTCGGGCGTGCTGCCCGCCGCATTGCGCGAAATCGTCATCGATCGCGCGCTGGCCACCAGCGAATCGCCCATCTCGCTGTCCAAGCTCAAGATCATCGTCCTGATGGTGCTCTGGAGCCAGGAAGCCGAGATCGACAATCTCGTCCTGGAAGAGCTGCTCGAAGACGGCGGCGCCCGTCAACTGCATTGATTCGCATGCCAGCGCCGGTCGCACCGGCACGACGCCGGCCGCCGACCGGTGGGCCTCATCGTCCCCATTGCCCGCCGTGCCCTACGTAGGACGATTCGCCCCCAGCCCCAGCGGGCCGCTGCACGCGGGATCGCTGGTCGCCGCCATGGCCAGCCTGCTGGACGCCCGCGCCCACGGCGGGCGCTGGCTGTTGCGCATGGAAGACATCGATGCGCCGCGCATGGTCGAAGGCGCCGCGCAACGCATCCAGGCGCAGCTCAGGGACCTGGGCATGCATTGGGACGGCGAAGTCATGTGGCAGTCGCGGCGCGAGGACGCCTACCTCACCGCCTTGCGGCGGTTGCAGGATCGCGGCCTGGTCTACCCCTGCGGCTGCACCCGGCGCGAGATCGCCGATTCCGTCGTGCGGCGCTACGGCGCGCTGCCCGACGGCGAACGTCCCTACCCGGGCACCTGCCGCGGTGGCCTGCCGCCCGGGCGTGCGCCGCGCGCCTTGCGGCTGCGCGTGCCCGAAGGCGTGGAACGGTTCGAAGACCGCTGGCTGGGCCCACAGGAGCAGGACGTCGCGCGGGCGGTAGGGGATTTCGTGCTGCGCCGCGCCGACGGGCTGTGGGCCTACCAGCTGGCCGTCGTGGTGGATGACGCCGCCCAAGGCGTGACCGACGTCGTGCGCGGCGCCGACCTGCTGGGGTCGACCGCCCGGCAGCGGGTGTTGGCCCGGCTGCTGGACCTGCCGCTGCCGCGCGTCATGCACGTCCCCTTGGTCACCGATGCGTCCGGCCTGAAGCTGTCCAAGCAAAACGGCGCGCCCGCCTTGGACACGAGCCGGCCCATGGATTGCCTGGACCAGGCCTGGCGCAACCTGGGCTTTGCGCCGCTGGCGGCCGACACGCCCGAAGCTTTCTGGCCCGCGGCCACGGCGCAATGGGCGCGCCGCTTCGGCATCACCGCCCCCTGACCGCTACAGCGGCTGGCGATCCGCATCTAGCAGGCCGGCCAGCAAGGCATGGCCGCGATCGTCGACGCGCAACAACCCGTAGCGGGCGCGGGCATAGTGCTGCGCCTGCCCTTCCGGAAAGAAAAAGGCATCCGGCGCCACGCGCAAGCCGGTGCGGCCGCGCCGATACCGCAGCGCCGCCTCGCCGGCGTCGAGCGGCCCGGGCTCGGCCTGTATCCGCACCAGGCGCGCGACCCCCTGGGCATCGGCCTTGACGACGACGTAGCCGCGCGCTGGCGCCGTCGGATCCTGCGCCGCTTCGCGCGCCACGGCAAAATCCAGCGCCATATAGTCGCCCTGCATGAGCGCGCGTGGATCCACGGGTGCCAGGGCCAGCACCACGGGCTTGCCGTGCGCCAGCAGCCTTTCGTGGCCGGCGATGACGGCGTTGGCCGCCGCCAGCGACAGCGCCAGGCTGGCCAAGGCGGCCGCCGGGCGTCGCCAGCCGGATCGGCCGGCCGGAGGCTTGTCCGCAGGCGCCTGCCGGCGCGTACGCAGCGCCGCTAAATACAACAAGCCGACGGCCACGCCGGTCGCGCACAGCCACATCCCCTTGTCCAGCAGCGGCACCTGCTGCTGGTAGTAATAGCGGGCAAGATAGACCGCCAAAGACAGCGCCCCGAACTCACCCAGGCGCCGGCTGCCGCAGGCCTGCCCCAGCAGCGGCCACATCAACGCCACGGCCGCGCCCGGCGCAGGCAGCCACAGCAAGGCAAGCGCCAGCAAGGCCGCGGGCAGCCCCAGGCGCAACGCGGCCGGCTGCGTCACGCCCCCGCGCGAGTGCAGGATCCAGGCGGCCACGGCGGCCGGCAGGCAAGCGACGGCGGCCAGGGCAAGCGCCGATGCCGGCGCGCCCGCCAACCAAGCGGGCCAACGATCCAGGGGCACGCCATGCGCGAGCCAGGCCAGGCCCTGGGCGGCCGCGGCCCAGGACCAGGCCAGCGGCCGGACCGCCCCGGCCCGGCCGCCGGATAGCGCGAAGAGCGTGGCGGCCAGGCCGGCCAGCGCGGCCAGCAGCCACAGGCGCAACCCGGTCTGGCCATCGCCGGCCAACCGCCCCAGGGCGTGCCAGGCATCGCCGCCGGCCAGGCCATGCACCGCACCACCCATAGCCAGCGCCATGGCCAACCCGCAGCCCAGGCGCAACGCCCAGACGGGCGCCAGCGCGTAAAGGAGCGCCGCCAGCGCCAGCCAACCCGCCCAGGCGGCCACCCCCGAGGGCACCGCCTCGGCCAGACCGTAGCCGGCCAGCGCCAAACCGGCCAAGCCTGCCGCCGCCGCAGCCTGGCGCAGGAAGGCCCCTTGCCCGGCGCACGCGGCCCAAGCCGCCCCTGCCATCAGGCAGGCGCCCGCGACCAACGCCCCGCCGGGACCGTCGACCACGTCGGCGGCTACCAGAAACACCAGCAGCAGCAAGGTCGCCACCCAAGCGCCGGCCGCCAGCAAGGCGCGCGCGTACCAGGGCTCGCCGTCCGTGGGCGGGCCTGACGAAGCGGGTGCGCCATCCGCGCGGGAGCGCCCCGCCGCGCGGGCGATCCATCGCGCCGCCCAGGCCGATGCCGCCACGAGCAGCACGGCCAACGCCAGCGCCGCGCCGTCACCCAGCGCGTCGAACAGCCATTGCCCGGCCAGGCGGGCCGCCACGGCGATCGCCGCCAACGCCGCCATGGCCAGGATGACGGGGTCGAACCGGCGCCGCCGGTACGCCGCCCACGCCCCGGCGGCCACGGCCAACCACACGGCCAACACGGCGATGGCCCCGGCATCCAGGCGGCCCAACACGAAGGAGGCCGCCGGCGCGCCCAGCATCAGGGCCGCCAGCAGGCGCGGGCCGCCGCGCCCGGCAATCCCCCGGCGCGCCGCCAGCCCTTCCCAGGCGGCGAGCAAGCCCGCGTTGGCCAGCCCCATCACGCCGCCGGCAGCCCTACCCGTGTCGAGCACACCGTCGAATCCGGCATCGTGCACGCCCAGCCAGAGGGCGGCATTGAAGACCAAGGCCCACAGCATCCAGGTCAAGGCGCCGCCGCCGGCCGCCGCCCACGCCAGCAGCAGCGCCGCCCACCCGGCGAACAGTTGCCAAGCGTCGGCGCCGGTCTGGTAAGTTTGGCCGACCAAGGCAAGCAGTGCCCCCAACACGAGGCCGGCTGCCGCGGCCAGGGCGTCGCGCACCACCTCCCCGCGTCCGCCATCGCGCGGTGACCGGCCGCAGAACGCCGCGGCCACCGACAGCGCGGCGAGCATGGCCTGGACGAGTGCGAAACGCTGCCATTTGTCCATGCCCGGCCAGTTGGCGGCGACCAGGCAAACCACGCCCGCGCCCAGCAGCACGGCCGCCAACGCGACGGCCGCGCGCGCAAGAAAGGCCCGCCAACCGTCGTAAGATGGGAAAAGGCGGCGCGGGGCGTCAACTTGCACGGCCTGAAACTCCCCTCTTATCATCCGCGCTAACTCGCGGCGGACCCGCCGCCACTGGAAACGCATGAACAAAACGCTGATTATTGCCGAGAAGCCGTCGGTCGCCCTGGACATTTCGCGGGCGCTGGGGGGGTTCGTCCGCGAAGGAGATTATTTCGAGAGCGACCGCTACGTCTTGGCGTCCAGCATCGGCCACCTGCTTGGACTGGTCGCGCCCAATGACCCGGTCAAGGGCAAGTGGAGCTTTGCGCACCTGCCGGTGATCCCGCCGGCCTTCGAACTGGGCCCGACCGACAAGAAAGCTGCCGAGCGGCTCAAGCTGCTGGTGCGCCTGCTCAAGCGCAAGGACGTCGACAGCGTAATCAACGCCTGCGACGCCGGTCGGGAAGGCGAGCTCATTTTCCGCTACATCATCCAGTACGCCGGGGTCAACAAGCCGATCAAGCGCCTGTGGCTGCAGTCGATGACGCAGCAGGCCATCCGCGAAGCCTTCCAGAACCTGCGCGACGACGCGCAGATGAAGCCCCTGGAGTCGGCCGCCCGCTCGCGCGCCGAGGCCGATTGGCTGGTAGGCATCAACGGCACCCGCGCCATGACGGCCTTCAACAGCAAGGACGGCGGCTTTTTCAAGACGCCCGTCGGCCGGGTGCAGACGCCGACCCTGGCCATCGTGCACGAGCGCGAAGAGCGCATCCGGCACTTCGTCTCGCGCGACTACTGGGAGGTGCGCGCCAGCTTCGTGGCCGCCGCCGGGCTGTACGAGGGCAGGTGGTTCGATCCGGACTTCCGCAGGGACGAGCGCGACCCCGAAAAGCGCGAATCGCGACTGTGGTCGCAAGCCGCCGCGCAAAGCGTGGTCGCCGCCTGCCGCGGCCAGCCGGGGCAGGTCAGTGAGGAATCCAAACCGTCGACCCAGTTGTCGCCGGCCCTGTTCGACCTGACCTCGCTGCAGCGCGAGGCCAACTCCCGCTTCGGCTTTTCGGCCAAGGCCACCCTCGCCCTGGCGCAAAGCCTGTACGAGCGGCACAAGGTGTTGACCTACCCCCGTACCGACTCGCGCTACCTGCCGGAAGACTATATCAATACAGTGCGCCAGACGATGCAGGGGTTGGCCCAGGCGCGCGCCGGCGTAGTCGTGCCGCTGGCCGGCTTCGCCCAGCGCATCGTCGAGCGGGACTGGGTCAAGCCCAACCGCCGTATCTTCGACAACAAGAAGGTGTCGGACCACTTCGCCATCATCCCGACCCTGCAGATCCCGCGCGAGTTGAGCGAAGCCGAGGCCAAGCTGTATGACCTGGTGCTCAAGCGCTTCCTGGCGGTGTTCTTCCCGGCGGCGGAGTACCGGGTCACGACCCGCATCACCGAAGTCAACGGCCACCACTTCAAGACCGAGGGCAAGGTACTGGTCGCGCCCGGCTGGCTGGAAATCTACGGCCGCGAAGCCCAAGGCGACGACGCCAACCTGGTACCGGTGGCCGAAGGCGAGGCCGTGCGCACCGAGGACGTCGACATCGTCGCACAGGCAACCAAGCCACCGCCCCGCTACACGGAAGCCACGCTGCTGTCGGCCATGGAAGGCGCGGGCAAGCTCGTCGAGGACGAAGAGTTGCGCGAGGCCATGTCCGAGCGCGGGCTGGGCACGCCCGCCACGCGCGCGGCCATCATCGAAGGGCTGCTCAGCGACGGCTACCTGCGCCGCGAGGGACGCGAGCTCATCCCGACGGCCAAGACGCGCCAGCTGATGACGCTGCTGCACGGCCTGGACGTCACCGAGCTGACCTCGCCTGAGCTGACCGGCGAATGGGAGCACAAGCTCAAGCAGATCGAGCAAGGGGCGCTGGCGCGCGACGCCTTCATGCGCGAAATCGCGCAGATGACCCAGATCATCGTCAAGCGGGCCAAGGAATATGACCGCGACACGGTGCCTGGCGACTACGTCACCCTGTCCACTCCCTGCCCGAAATGCGGCGGCGTCGTCAAGGAAAACTACCGGCGCTATGCCTGCACGCAGTGCGACTTTTCCATCGGCAAGCACCCGGGCGGCCGCACCTTCGAGCCACAGGAGGTCGAAGAGCTGTTGGCCAAGCGCGAGCTGGGTCCGCTGTCGGGGTTCGTCAGCAAAATGGGCCGGCCCTTTGCCGCCATCCTGCGCATCGACGACGAGTACAAGCTGCAGTTCGACTTCGGCCAGAACGATGACGAGCCCGACGAACCCGTGGACTTTTCCGGCCATACGCCGGTAGGCCCCTGCCCCAAGTGCAGCGGGCGGGTGTTCGAATACGGCATGAGCTACGTCTGCGAAAACGCAGTCAGCGCGGCCAAGACCTGCGACTTCCGCTCCGGCAAGGTGATCCTGCAGCAGGAAGTCTCGCGCGAGCAGATGGAGAAACTGCTTGCCGAGGGCCGCACCGACCTGCTCGACGGCTTCGTCTCCAGCCGCACCAACCGGAAGTTCAAGGCGTTTTTGGTGCGACAGCCCGACGGCAAGATCGGCTTCGAATTCGAGCCGCGCGGCGAAAAGCCCGGGCGCAAGACCGCTGCCAAGACGGCAGCCAAAACGGCCGCGAAGACGGCGGCCAAATCTGCCACCAAGACGGCATCGAAGACGGCAGCCAAGAAAACCGCCGCGAAAACCGCCAGAAAGACCGCGGCCAAGGCCGGCTAGCGCCACGGGCCGCGACCGCCGCGGTATTGCCCAGGCACGTTTCCCCCACCTAGACAGGACGTACCATGCAACTGGAATTGGGCGGCAAGGCCGCCATCGTCACCGGAGGCAGCCGCGGCATCGGCGCGGCCATCGCCGCGCAGCTCGTGCGCGAAGGCGCCAGCATCTGCCTGGTCGCGAGCGACCCGGCCCGGCTCGAACGCGCGGCCGCCACCCTGCGCCAGGCCGGCGAGGGCAAGGTCGTCCATTGCGCGGTCGACTTGCGCGACCCTGCGGCCGCGGCCCAGGTCGTCGAGGCCGCTCTCCGGGAGCTGGGCCGGCTGGACATCCTGGTCAACTGCGCCGGTGCCACCAAGCGGGGCGATTTCTTCGCGCTGTCCGACGCCGACTGGATGGACGGCTTCGCGCTGAAGTTTCACGGCGCGGTGCGGCTGACGCGCCAGGCCTGGCCGCACCTGCGCGAGGCCGGCGGCGCGGTCCTGAACATCATCGGCGTGGGCGGGCGCACGCCGGCGCCAGACTTCACCATCGGCGGCGCGGTCAACGCCGCCTTCATGCATTTCACCAAGGCGATGGCGGCCATCGGCCAGGCCGACGGCGTGCGCGTCAACGCCATCAACCCGGGCCGCATCGAAACCGACCGGCTGGCCTACAACATCGAGCGCCTGGCCGCCTCGCGCGGCATATCGACCGCCGAGGCCACGGCCGAGCTGTTGCGCGCCAGCGGCATACGGCGCTTTGGCACGCCCGAGGAAATCGCGGCCGTGGCCGCCTTCATGGTGTCGCCCCGCGCCGCCTATATGCAGGGCACGCTGGTCGACGTCGACGGCGGCGAGACCCGCGGCCTGTAAGGCTTGGCACGAGGCAGGCACCCGCACGGGCCGGTGCACGCGCCGGCGCCGCTATTCCGGACGGATGCCGGCCTGCTCGATGATGGCGCGGTTGTTGTCCGACTCGTTGCGCACCAGCTCGGCGAATTCGGCCGGACTGCCGCCCAGCGGGCTGTTGCCGCTGTCGGCAAGCCGCTTTTGGAAGTCGGGCCGGGCGAGCACCGCGTTGATTTCCTTGTTCAAGCGCTGCACCACGTCATCGGGCGTGCCCCCGGGGGCGAAGATGCCGAACACCGACATCAGGTTGGCCTTGGGATAGCCCGCCTCGGCGAAGGTGGGCACATCCGGCAGCGCGTCCACGCGCTTGGGCGCGCCCACCGCCAGCGGACGCAGCTTGCCCGCGCGGATGTGCTCGGTGAGCGCCGGCCCAAGGTTGGTCGTCAGCAGCTCGAACTGGCCGGCCAGCGCGTCATTCTGCTGCTGGCCGCCGCCCTTGTAGGGGATATGGGTGATATCCACGCCGGCGCCGCGCTTGAACTGTTCCAACGTGATGTGGCCGACGCTGGCCACGCCGGAAGTCGACCAGCGCAACGCCCCTGGCTGCGCCTTGGCCTGCGCGATCACGTCAGCAAGTGTCTTGCCTGGGAAGGCCGGCGTGCCCAGCAGCGCCACCGGCGAATACATCACGCCTACCACGGGAACGATGGCTCCCGGCGCGCGATAGCTCACTTGGCGCAGGTGCGGCGTCAGCGTCAGCGGGCTGATCGCAGAAAAACCCACCGTATAGCCATCGGGCGCTGCCTTGGAGACGGCTTCCATGCCCACGGAGCCGGCCGCGCCAGCACGGTTTTCGACGATGACCGGCACGCCCAGCGGCCCGGTCAGCTCGTCGGCCAGCGCGCGCGCGACGATGTCGCTGACCCCGCCCGGCGGATACGCGACGATCAGGCGCAGCGGCTGCGCGGGCCACGGCTGGGCGGCGGCCGCCACGGCAGGCGCGCACAGCGCAGCGCAAGCGGCGGCCATGCCTGCGAAACGGCGGATCGATGTGAGGAAAGGATTCATGGTCGTGTCGGGGAAGTCGTGATGGACAGGAAGCCCGTTCGGCGATGCGCGCCCGGGACCCGCGTCGCGCCTGCCAGCGACGCGACGGCTTGCCAGTGATGCTGCCCGCGCGATCGGGCATGGCCCGCGGCCGCAACGGATGGCGCATTATGTCGTCGCCGCATGTGCCGGCGCAAGGCACGCGGCCGATATAATGCGACGCAACACGGCGCGCGCATGGCGCGCCGAGCCTGATGGGCAGCCATGAGCATCCACACCGAAGTCAAACGCATCACCGTGCCGCAGATCACGGCCTGCAAGGGCCAGCGCAAGATCGTGGCATTGACGGCATACACGAGCTCGATCGCCAGGGTCATCGACGAGCACCTGGATCTGATCCTGACCGGCGATTCCACGGCCATGGTGGGCTATGGCCTGCCGGATACATTGACGATCACCGTCGAACAGTTGACCGAGCATGCCGCGGCGGTGGTGCGCGCCACGCGCCGCGCCTGCGTCGTGGTCGACATGCCTTTCGGCAGCTACCAGGAATCGCCCGCCCAGGCGTTTCGCAACGCGGCCTACATGGTCTCGCGCAGCGGCGCCGCGGCGGTCAAGGTGGAAGGCGGCGCGGCGCTGGCCGATACCGTGCGCTTTTTGGTCGACCGCGGGATTCCCGTGTTGGCGCACGTCGGCCTGATGCCGCAGTACGTCAACACCATGGGGGGTTTTCGCGCCCAGGGCATGGACGAAGCCTCGGCCGAACGCATCGTCGCCGACGCGCGCGCGCACGAGCAGGCCGGCGCCTTCGCCATCGTGCTCGAAGGGCTTGCCGAGCCCGTCGCGGCGCGCATCACCGCCGAATTGTCCATCCCCACCATCGGCATCGGCGCCTCGCCTGCCTGCGACGGCCAGATCCTGGTGACCGAAGACATCTTGGGATTGACGCCACGCGCGCCGCGTTTCGCCAAGCGCTACGCCAACCTGTCCGAAGTCATCGGCCAGGCCGTGCAGCGCTATGCCGACGAGGTGCGCAACGGCGCCTTCCCCGAGCCCATGCACTGCTTCGGCACCGCCAAGGCGCCCCGCCCATGAGCCGCGAAGCATCCAAGAAGGCCGCCAATGCGGCAGCGCTGGTCTGGCACGTCGTGCGGCGCTCCAAGGTGCACGGCACCGGTGTATTCGCCGCGCGCAACATCCCGGCCGGCACGCGCATCCTGGAATACGGCGGCAAGCGGATCAGCCCCGAGGAGGCCGACCGCCGCCACCCGGCCAACCCGGACGATCCCTTCCACACCTTTTTCTTCGCGCTCAGCTCCGGACGCATCATCGACGGCGGCGACCAAGGCAACGACGCGCGCTGGATCAACCATAGCTGCGAGCCCAACTGCGAGGCGCAGGAGGGCCGCCATGGCAAGCGCGTCTACATCGTAGCCCTGCGCGACATCAAGCGCGGCGAGGAACTGAACTACGACTACGGCCTGGTCATCGACGGCAGGATCACCCGCAAGCTCAAGGAGCAGTACAAGTGCCTGTGCGGCTCGGCCAAATGCCGGGGAACGATGCTGGCCCTGCCGCCCAAGAAGAAAAAGACAAAGGACAAGGCCGCCAAGGCCGGCTAGCTGCGCGGCTGCGGTGCGCGTTCGCCGCCGCTCGTGCTACGGTTTGGCCGGCAGCCTTGGCCGGCCTTTGGATTTGCACCGTCCAGTCATGAAAAAGCAAAGCGCAGATTCCCCTCTCGAAACCCTGTCGGTACGCGTCACCGGCAAAGTGCAGGGCGTGGGCTACCGCGCCTCGGCAGTGCGCCAGGCGCACATGCTCGGCATAGGCGGTTGGGTGCGCAACGCATCCGACGGCTCGGTCGAGGCGCTGCTGCAGGGCAGCCCTGACGCCATCGACCGCATGCTGCAGTGGATGCGCCAGGGGCCGCCCGCCGCACGCGTGACCGACGTCCTGCACGAGACGATCCGCGACGAACGGCGCTACGACCGGTTCGAGCAGCATTGACGCGGCAGGGCGGCCGGGCTGGCGCCGCGGCCATGCAAAGCGCCCATGCCACGGATCACGCCTTGAGGTGATAGCCGGTACGGAAGATCCACCAGATCGCACCCATGCACAGCGCCAGGAAAACCACCGTCATGCCCAGGCTGATGCCGACATTGATGTCGGCCATGCCGTAGAAGCTCCAGCGAAATCCGCTGACCAGGTACACCACCGGGTTGAACAGCGTCACTTGCTGCCAGAAAGGCGGCAGCATGTTGATGGAATAGAAGCTGCCGCCCAGGAAGGTCAGCGGCGTGATGATCATCATGGGCACGATTTGCAGTTTTTCGAAGCCGGTCGCCCAGATGCCCAGCACGAAGCCGAACATGCTGAAGGTCACGGCCGTCAGCAACAAGAACCCCGCCATCCAGAACGGGTGCTCGATGTGGAAGGGGATGAACACGCGCGCGGTCGCCAGGATGATGAGCCCCAGCACCACCGACTTGGTGGCCGCCGCCCCGACGTAGCCGATGACGATCTCGACCCAGGAAACCGGCGCGGACAGGACTTCGTAGATCGTGCCGGCATACTTGGGCATGTAGATGCCGAACGAGGCGTTGGAGATGCTTTCGGTCATCAACGAAAGCATCAGCAGCCCGGGGATGATAAAGGCCCCGTATGCCACGCCGTCGATCTCGCCCACGCGCGAGCCGATGGCTGAACCGAAGACGACGAAGTACAGCGAGGTCGATATCACCGGCGAGGCAATACTCTGCACCAGGGTGCGCAGCGTGCGCGCCAGCTCGAAACGGTAGATTGCGCGAATGGCGTGGAAATTCATGGCTGGCCCCTGACCAGGCTAACGAAGATTTCCTCCAGCGAGCTCTGGCTGGAGTGCAGGTCCTTGAACTCTATGCCGCGCGCCTGCAGGCTGCGCAGCAGTTCGGCGATGCCGGTGTCGTGCGACTGCGCGTCGAAGGTATAGACGATCTCGGTGCCATCGGCCGACAGTTCCAGCTTGTAGGCGTCCAATCCCGGCGGCACCGCCGACAGCGGCTGCTGCAGGGACAGCGTCAGCTGCTTTTTGCCGAGCTTGCGCATCAGCGTGCGCTTGTCTTCGACCAGGACGATCTCGCCGTGGTTGATGATGCCGATCCGGTCGGCCATCTCCTCGGCTTCCTCGATATAGTGGGTAGTCAGGATGATGGTCACGCCCCGCTCCCGCAGTCCGCGCACCATTTCCCACATGTCGCGGCGCAACTCCACGTCCACGCCGGCAGTCGGCTCGTCCAGGAACAGGATTTCGGGCTCGTGCGACAGCGCCTTGGCAATCAGCACGCGCCGCTTCATGCCGCCGGACAGCGCCATCACCTTGGTGTCCCTTTTGTCCCAAAGCGACAGCGTACGCAGGACGTTCTCGATGTGGGCCGGATCGGGTGGCAGCCCGAACAGGCCGCGGCTGAAGGTGACCGTAGCCCGCACGGTTTCGAACATGTCGGTGAACAGTTCCTGCGGGACCAAGCCGATCTTGCGCCGCGCCGCGCGATAGTCGCGCACCACGTCGTGGCCGGCGGCGAGCACCGTGCCTTCGCTGGGCGTGACCAACCCGCAAATGATGCTGATCAAGGTCGTCTTGCCCGCGCCGTTAGGCCCGAGCAGGGCGAAGATCTCGCCCTTGCGGATGTCCAGGTTGACGCCCTTGAGCGCCTGGAAGCCGCTGGCGTAGGTTTTCTTGAGGTTTCTTACTGAAATGACTGGCTGCACGCGCCCTCCTTGTGCGGCTTGGCGCCGCGCGCGGGTTTGCGCGCCGGCGCGCCCGCGGCGCTCTTGGCGCGGCGGGCATCCGGGCATAAGCATAGACGCGGGCGGCCCTGGCGCCGCAAATAGCCCCTTGGCGACGGGGTAAATCGCCGGTCGGCCACGCGGGCCTACACTAGCGCCTTTGCCCATGCCCGCCTCCCCGCACGCCAGCCAGCGATGGAACAGACCGAACTGAACGACGGCACCGCCGACCGCTTTTTGCTCGATGCGCCCGGCACGTCGCTGCTGGTCTTTCATAGCCGGACCTGCGCCGACTGCCGGCTGGCGCGCGAGCGGCTGCCGCGCATGCGACTGCCCGTCGAGCGCCTGTGCTGGATCGACGCCGGGGACAACGGCGGACTGGTCCAGCGCTACGAGGTGTTTCACCTGCCTGCGCTATTCGTCGTGCGCGACGGCGTGTTCTACGGCCCCGTGCACGCCCGGCTGGACGAATGGGACATCCGCCGCCAGTTGGCGCTGGCGCTGAGCAATCACCCGGCCGAACTGCCGTAGCCGGTGCAGCGGCGGTGCGTCGCACGCGCGCGGCGCACCGCCATGCGGGCCTGCCATCGCCTGCCGGCCAGTCGCCGTGCATGGGCGGCACGCAGCTCGGCCCGGCTACACCAAGTGCGGCCGCAGGACGTCCTCAAGCCACTCCATGAACGCGCGGACCCGCGCCGGCACGCGCCGGTCAGCATAGAGCAGCGTCAGCGGCAGGGGAGCAGGCCGGTGCCGGGGCAGCACCTCGACCAGCTCGCCGCGCGCCACATACTTGGCCGCGCCCAGGCGCGGCGCCTGGATGATCCCCAGCCCGGCCAGGCAAGCGGCCAGGTAAGCGTCCGCATTGTTGACCGTCAGCACGCCGGGCATGTCCAGCCGGCGGACCCGGCCGTTTTCGTGGCATTCCCAGCCGACCGGCCGCGCGCCCAGCACGCTCGCATAGTGCACCAAGCGGTGGCGCGGCAGGTCGTCTAGGCTGCGCGGCTCGCCGTGGCGCGCCAGGTAGGCGGGGCTGGCGTAATTGTGCTGAGGCAGGCCGCCGAGCAGCCGGCCCACCAGCGAGGAATCGCGGGCGCCGCCGGCGCGCACCACGCAGTCGAAGCCTTCGCGCACCACGTCGACCAGCCGGTCGGTGCTGCTCAGCTCCACGGTCAGCCCGGGGTGCGCGTCCAGGAACTCGGGCAGGCGCGGCAGCACCACCTCCCGGGCCACGCCCGAGGACATGTCCACGCGCAGCCGGCCGGACAGCGCCGCCGGACTGCGGCGGAACAGGCTTTGCAGGCTTTCCATGTCGGCCAGCAGCTGGCGGCCCCGTTCATAGGCCGCCTCGCCTTCCTGGGTCAGGCGCACCTGCCGCGTCGTCCGCTGCAACAGCCGCGCGCCCAGCTGGGCCTCCAGCTGCTGGACGGCCTTGGAAACGGTGGCGCGCGGCATGTTCAGCGCCAGCGCCGCGCGGCTGAAGCTGGCCAGTTCGGCGACCTTGACGAAGACCTGCAGCGCATCGAGCCGGTTCACGCGTCACCCCCATGACCCGCGCCGGGCCAATTGTCCATAAAACAACAACAGTGTAGTGGCAAGAAGTTGATTTATTGCCGATTGATACACCAATAGACTGCCCTGCATGGAAGCCGATGCCCGGCGTCCGCCACTTGAAGGAATTCCGCCATGCAAGACAAGATCGCCCTGATCACCGGCGGCAGCCGCGGCCTGGGCCGCAACGCCGCCCTGCACGTCGCCCGCGCCGGCGCCGACGTCATCCTGACCTACCGCAGCCACGCCGACGAGGCCGCGCAAGCCGTGGCCGAGATCGAATCGCTGGGCCGGCGCGCCGCGGCCCTGCAATTGGAAGCGGGCGACGTCGCCGCCTTCGGCCCGTTCGCACACGCCGTCGCCAGCCTGCTGCGCGAGAAGTGGCAACGCGAGCGCTTCGATTTCCTGGTCAACAACGCCGGCATGGGGCTGCGCGCCCCCTTCGCCGAGACCACGGTCGAGCAGTTCGACCAACTGGTCAACGTCCACTTCAAGGGGCCGTTTTTCCTGACCCAGGCGCTGCTGCCCCTGATCGCCGACGGCGGGCGCATCCTCAACGTGTCCAGCGGGCTGGCCCGCTTTTCCTTGCCGGGCAGCGGGGCATACGCCGCCGTGAAGGGCGCCATGGAAGTCCTGACCCGCTACCAAGCCAGGGAATTGGGCCCGCGCGGCATCCGCGTCAACATCGTGGCGCCCGGCGCCATCGAGACCGACTTCGGCGGCGGCACGGTGCGCGACAACCCGGAGGTGAACCGCTTCGTCGCGGCGCAGACGGCGCTGGGGCGCGCCGGCCTGCCCGACGACGTCGGCGGCGCCATCGCGGCGCTGCTGGGCGACGGCACGGGCTGGATCACCGGCCAGCGCATCGAGGTCTCGGGCGGCATGTTCCTGTAGGCAGTGGCGGCATCCGGCTGCGGCAGAATTGGTAGCATTGCCTGGCGCGCGTGCCCGCCGCCGATTGCAAAGAGAGCCTTTGTGGATGCCATAGCCGTTTCGCTGGTCATGTTCATCGCCGTCCTGGTCAGCGGCATGATCGTCCGGGTGTTGCCCGTGGCCGTGCCGCTGCCCCTGGTGCAGATCGCCCTGGGCGCGCTGATCTCGGGGGTTTTCCATCACGGCGTGCGGCTCGATCCCGAGATCTTCTTTTTTCTCTTCCTGCCCCCGCTGCTGTTCCTGGATGGATGGCGCATCCCCAAGGAAGGCCTGCTGCGGGACAAGTTCTCCATCATCGAGTTGGCCTTCGGACTAGTCATCTTTACGGTGATCGGGCTGGGCCTGCTCATCCACTGGATGATCCCCGCCATGCCTTTGCCGGTGGCGTTCGCGCTGGCAGCCATCGTCTCGCCCACCGACCCCGTGGCGGTGTCGGCCATCACGCAGCGCGTGGCCATCCCGGGCCGCATCATGCACATCCTGGAAGGCGAATCTCTGCTCAATGACGCCAGCGGCCTGGTCGCCTTCCGCTTCGCGGTGGCCGCCGCGGTCACCGGCACGTTTTCGCTGGCCACTGCGGCGACCTCGTTCCTGTGGGTGGCGCTGGCGGGCTTGGCCGTCGGCGGTGGCTTCGCGTGGCTGATAACGACTGCCAAGGCCGTTTTCAGCCGGCGCTATGGCGAGGAGCCCGGCTCGGAGATCCTGCTCAGCCTGCTGATCCCCTTCGGCGCCTATGGGCTGGCCGAACATGCTGGGGCATCGGGCATCCTGGCCGCGGTGGCCGCCGGCATCGTCATGAGCTACGCGGAACTGTCGGGGCGGGCGCTGGCGACCACGCGCATGCAGCGCACGGCGGTCTGGAACATGGTGCAGTTCACCTTGAACGGCATCATGTTCGTACTGCTCGGCGAACAGCTGCCTGCCATCTTCGAGGGTGCGGCGCACGCGGCCGCGCAAACCGGCCATCACAGCCTTTGGTGGCTGGTCGCCTACGCGGTCGGCATCAACGTCGCGCTGGCGCTGCTGCGCTTTGGCTGGGTCTGGATATCGCTGCAGGCCGGGCGCATCGCCGCGCGCTGGCAGGGGCGCGAGGCGCCGCCGCCCAGCCTGCGCCTGACCCTGGCCATGTCACTGGCTGGCGTGCGCGGGGCCATCACACTGGCCGGTGTGCTGACATTGCCGCTGACGCTGGCCGACGGCTCGCCGTTTCCCGCGCGCGACCTGGCCATCTTCCTGGCGGCCATGGTCATCATCCTTTCGCTGCTCGCCGCCAGCATCGGGCTGCCGCGGCTGTTGAGGAACCTCGAGGCGCCACCGGAGACCGAACGCCAGCACCAAGAGGAACTGGCCGAGACCGCGGCCCGCGAGGCCGCCTGCCGGGGCATCCAGGACGCGCTGGGCAAGCTGACCCAGGCGCACCCGGACGAAGACCCCGCCGTGTTCACCGAAGTCGCCGCCCGGGTCACGAGCAGCTTCAACCAAGCCGTCTACGGCGGCATGGGCCAGGAAGCCGACGCCATCGCCATCCAGCGGCAAGCCGAGATCGAGCGCCAGCTGCGCTTGGCCGCATTGGCGGCCTCGCGCGACGAAATCTTCCGCCTGGCGCGCAACGGCCGGATTTCCGACGAACTGGCCCGCGAACAGGTGCGCAGGATAGACCTGCAGGAGGCCAGGCTGCATTAACCGCCGCGGCGGCCCCCGAAGTACGTCGGCCAGAAGGCCGCCATCCCGAGGACGGGGCCGGCCGCCAAGGGCAGCAGCACATAGCGTGCGCCCACGGCATCGGCCAGCGCGCCAGTCAGCTGGATGCTGGCCACCGTGACCGAAAAGCCGATGCAATTGATGAGCGTGACGATGCTGCCCACCTGCCCGGGCGGGGCCTCGCGCGCGTTGAGCGCGGAAAACTGCGCCGAATCGCCAACCACCGCCACGCCCCAGGCCAGCAGGAAAAGCGCCAGCGCAGGCGTGGGCAGGCCAAAGGCCAGCGGTGACAGCAGGCAGCACAGGCCCGAAACGGACAGCTGTGCCGCTGCCACGGGCGCGCTGCCGTGCCGCCGCGAAAACACGCCACCCCCCATGCAGCCGGCCGCGCCTGCGGCGATCACCGCGAACGTGCACAGGGACAGCACGGGCGCCGGCGGCGCCAGCCCCTGCGACTGGAAATGGCCCGCGAGATAGAACGGGACGAACGCCCAGAACGCGTACAGCTCCCACATATGGCCGACGTAGCCGCAAGCGGCCGCGCGCAAGCGTGCTCGCTCGCGCCAGGCACGCGCCAGCGCCGCCCCGCCTGCGGCTTCGGGCCCGGCGGCATAGGGACCTTCGGGCACCGTCACACGCAGCACGATCCCGCCCATCACCGCCAGCGCCGAGGATGCGGCCAACACCGGTTGCCAGCCCGGCGCGGCCTCCAGTCCATGCACCAGGTAAGGGAAGGCCGTGCCCAGCACCAAGGCCCCTGTCAGGAAGCCCAGCGCCTTGCCCAGCTCATCCCGGTACCAGCCGGCCGCCACCTTGATGCCGACCGGATAAATGCCCGCCAGCGCCACGCCCACCAGGAAACGCGCCGACAGCACGGCTTCGGGCGACGCCCAACGCTGGGCCAGCCAAGTCAGCGGATAGTTGCACAGCGCGCCCGCGCAGCACGAGGCGAAAAACAGCGACGTCGCCCGGTAACGATCGGACAAGCGCAGCCGCGCCGACAACAGCGTGCCGGCGATGAAGCCCAGCTGCACGGCGCTGGCCAGCCAGGCCGCGCTCACGCCGCCGGCCAGTTCGGCTGCGACGGCGTTGCCGGCGAACCAAAGCGAGGTGCCCGCGAATTGCGAAAAAACGATGGCCGCCAGAATGCCTGGCCGGCGCTCGCGCATTGCGGGCGCCGCCGTCAAAGCGGGTCCCCCGCGGCACCCGTCCCCGGCAACGACCGCGGCGCGACCCCCAAGTCGCCCCACTTGTCGGGATGGCAGGTAAAGAGCAGTACCTGGTGGCGGCTGCCGGCGTCGAACAGCGCCCGCTTCATCTGCGCCAGGCGAAGGTCGTCGCTATGCGCAAGCGCATCGTCCAGGATGACCAGGGTGGGCCGGCCGGCCTCCTTGAGCAGGTCGGCATAGGCCAGGCGGCAAATCAGCGCCATTTGTTCGCGCGCACCGAAGCTAAGCGCCTCGAACCCGCCCGTTTCGATTTGCCCGCCCCGGTCGCGCATCAGGACGCTCGGCGCCAGGTCTTCGCCCAGTTCGAGGCTGGCCTGCGCAAACAAGAGCTGCAAGTATCGATTCAGGTGCCGGGCAAGCGGCGCCTGCAACTTCAACGTGGCCGAGCGCCGCCGGTCGCGCAGCAACCCGTACAGGTAATCGAGCGCCGCAGCGCGCCGCCGCAGTTCGCGCACGCGGCGGGCAGCCTGCTCGGCATCGCGGCGGCATTCGGCGTGGCGCTCGTCCAAACCTTGCGCGCCGTCGGCCTGCAAGGCCGCTTCCAGCCTCGCGATGCGTTCGCGCCGCTCGGCGTGGCGCCGCTCGTGTTGCTCGGCGCTGCGCGTGTAGCGCTCCACATCCTGGCGTAGGATGTCCGGCCGGGCCGCTTCGATTTGCGCCAGCAAGTCCTTGATCCGGCCCTGGACGGTCGCCTGCTCGGCGCGCGCCTCGACCAGGCGCTGCTGCGCCAGCGCCTGCCGCTCGGCACGCTCGGGCAAGGCAAGCAACGCCTGCAGGGCCGCAAGCTCCCGCCGGGCCGCTTCGCTGGCAGTCAGCGCGGCGACCTGCGCCTGCTGCGCCTGCGCCAGCGCCTGCTCGGCCTGCCGCAATGACTCGGCAGCCGCCTCTTCGGCGGCCTGCACGACGGCGATCGACGTCTCGGCTTCGTCGCCTTCCGGCGCGGTCCCGGCCTGGCCCAATGCCGCTTCGGCCTCTTCCAGGCGTGCGGCCAGCGCCGCGCGATCGGCGCGCAGCGCGTCGATCCCGTGCGGCGCCAAGGCGCCCAGGCTCGCCGCGCTGGCGCGCGCCTCGGCCTGCGCCTGCTGGAAGGCCTGCCACCGCACCTCGGCCTGGGCCAGGTCCGGCACGCCCAGCTGCCCGAGCACTGCGTCGTACTGCTCGCGAACCGCCTCGGCGTCGCGGCTGACCTGGGCGAGATCCGAGCCGCCGGGCTGGATGCGCAGCTTGCCCAGTCCCGGCATCGCGATTTCGGTATCGGCCAGCAGCAGCCGCTGGCCGCTGCCGGCGACAGGCTGGCCTGCCACGTCTATGCTCCGGCCGTCGTCCAGCACGTAATGCAGGCGGGTGGCAGCCGCGTCCCTGCGTATGGTCAGTTCGTCCAGCCTGCGCCGCAGCTCGCGCAGGCGCTGTAGGTCCGCCTCGGCGATCTCGTTGGCTGCGGCCCGCTGCCGTTGCGCCTGCAGCGCGGCCGACGCTGCTTCGGCATCGGCCAACGCGGCGTCCGCCGCCTGCAGGCGTGCGCGCAATTCGTCGCACCGCCTGGCCACTTCCTGGCGCGCTTGCCGCTGGCGCGCGCTTTGCAGCGCGGCGCGCGCCAGCTCGTAGCGGGCGAGTGCGTCGTCGCGGCGCTGCGTCCAGTCGCGCACCTGGGCGGCGGCGGCCTGTGCGCGCGCCTGGGCGTCGTCGCAATCGCGCATGCGCCGCTGCGCGTCGGCCTGCTGTGCGTCGTAATCCGCAAGCTGCCCGAGCAACATTGCCAGGTTTTCTTCGATCTGCGTAAGCCGCGCGCGCGCCTGCGCCAGTTCGTCCTCCAGCCGGACGATGCCGTCGAGCCGGGCTTGCGCCTGCGCGGCCTGGCTGCGCAGCGCCTGCCAAGGCGCCTCGCGCTCGTCGCGCGCATGTTCGGCCCGCAGGGCCTGCAGCTCGTCGACCTGCTCGCGGTAGCGAACGATCGCTTCATGCAGCGCCTTGGCGCGCTCGGATAGTTCCGACTGGCGCTTGAGGGCCTGCGCGTAAGCACCGCGCGGCTGGCCGGTGGCCGGCGTAAGCAGTTCGTTGCGCTCGGCCTGCACCGCCGCCAGGATTTCGTCGCCGCCGCTTGCCGTCACTTCGCCCACGGCATCGACGAGCACGGCGCGCAACCGGTCGGTGGCGTGGGCGACCGGTTCGCGGATCTCATGGCCGGCGCCCTGCTGCATCCACAACAGGCCCGGGATACCCCAGTGCTCGGCCTTGCTGTTGCCCTTACCCGGATATTGGAAGCCCAGCAGCTCAGCGAGGTGGTCTTCGGCCTGCGCGCCTTCGTAGCGCTGCGCGCCAGCCAGCAACTCGCAGCGCTTCCTGGCCAAGAAGCTTTTCTTGAGCCGGTACGGCCGGCCGTCGATTTCGAAATCGAGCTCTACGGTGGGCGCGGCCGACGGTTCGTCCCAAGGGCGCAAATCCTCCACCGCTCCTGAGCGGTGGCGCTCGAAGAACGCCGCGCGTATGGCCGCGACGATCGTGCTCTTGCCGGCCTCGTTCGGGCCGGTAAACAGGTTGATGCCCGGCTGCAGTCCGGCCAGTTCCAGCGGCCGCCGAAACCGGCGAAACTGCTCCAGGCGGATGCGGGTCAGCTTCACGGCGCGGCCTCCTTGCGCACGCCGCCGATGCCGGAATGCGCACCGCCACCGTCCCCGGCGCGGCGAGCGTCCAGCAAACCCGCCAGGATCGCCAGCGCATCGCGCGCGACCTCGGCGTCAGGCCCTTCCTGGGCCGCGCGCAGCGCTGCCACGACTTCGCCCAAATAGCCGTCGGCGCGCAAGGTGGCGATGTCGTCGGCGGTGGGCTCCAGCCGCAAGGCGGAAAAATCCGCCTGCAGGCTGCGCGCACGGCCGCGCGCCTGCTCCACCGCGCGGGCCAGCCTGCGGTGCCCGTCCAGGTCCACGCGGCCGGAGAACGCCAAGCGCACCACGTCATCGGGGCCGTAGCTGGCCAGGTGCTGCAAGGCCGCGTCGACGTCGCTCGGCACCTGCAGGGCCAGCGCCTCGTCGCGCCACGCATAACGGCCGGTGCGCAGGGGCTGCACCACGGGCGTCGCGCCCGGTGCAGCCAATTCCACCAGCAGGGCCTGGCCCGACTCGTTGGCACGCCAGCGGTCGGTCTCGGGCGTGCCTGCATACCAGGTGCGCGGCCCTATCTGGCGCGTGCCGTGCCAATCGCCCAGCGCCAGGTAATCGAGCCGGGCGGTCTCGGCCCTGTCCGGGGCGATCGGATTGGCCGAATCGATGTCCTCGGCCAAGACCCCCTGCACGCTGCCGTGTGCCAGGCCGATGCGCAGCATCCCCGCCGGCGTGTGCGCGCCGGCAAACCATTGCGTCAGGTCGTTATGGGTGTGGCGCTGGGTTAGCGGCGCCGGTAACACGACCGCGTTGGCGCTTTCCAGCACGACGGGTTGCGGCGACAGGCACAGGTGCACGTTGTCCGGAATGGCGGCCAGGCGCTGCGCGCGCGTCCACACCGATTCGGCAAGCGCAGCATCATGATTGCCAGGCAGCAGTACCCAGGGGCCGGCGTACCCAGACATCTGGTCGAACAGCCGGTGTATGGTGCGATCGGCCACGCCTTGCGCATCGAACACGTCGCCGGCAACCAACACCGCGGCAACGTCGTGCTGGGCGGCCGCCTGCGCCAGCCGCGCGACCGCGTCAAAGCGCGCCTCCGCCAAAAAGGCCGCCTCGTCGGATTCGAACTGGCCGAATAGCTTGCCGATCTGCCAATCGGCCGTGTGCAGGAAAACGGGCACGGGGCGTTCCGAAGAAAAGCACGACAGCAGGCGCCTGTGCCAGCGCCCGCCTGTGGTTTCGCGACACTATACACAGCACGTCCGCGCGGACGAAGCCCACGGCGCGGATCGCGCTTGCCGGCGCCTGCGCCTGGACGCGCAAGCGGCGATACCTCGTTTGCGCATATCCAAATGAAATTTATTACGTAGGCGAGTGGGCGGCGCTGCCCCAGAATCATTGCTTTACTTTCGCCAGGCGCGCACGGGGCACGCATGCGGGCATCGTGCCGCCGGCCGAAGCCGCACCATTGGAGCCTTGCATGACTGAATATCACCGCGCCCGCGGCGTCGTCCGCTTCGCGCACGCCTTGCTGCTGGCCGCCGCGCTGGCCGGCACGGCCGCAGCCGGCGCCGCCCAGAACGCACAGGACTATCCGGCCAAGCCGATCAACCTTATCGTGTCCTATCCGCCCGGCGGCAGCGTGGACGTGGCCGCGCGCATCCTGCAGGACCCCCTGGCCAAAGCGCTTGGCCAGCCCGTAGTCGTCGAAAACAAGGGCGGCGCAGGCGGGACCATCGGCACGCGCCACGTGGCGGCCGCCGCCCCCGATGGCTACACGCTGCTCATCACGCTCTCGTCGCACACCATCAATCCGGCCATCTACGAGGGTCTGCCCTTCGATACCGAGAAGGACTTCGCCCCGGTGTCGCTGGTGGCCTCGGCCCCGCAAATCCTCGTGGCGCACCCATCCTTTCCCGCCGCCAACCTGAAAGAAGCGATCGACCACATCCGCAAGGCGGGCAACCCCGTGCCTTACGGTTCAGCCGGCACCGGCTCGCCCAGCCACATCGCCGGCGAACTCTTCAGGCTCAAGACCGGCCTGCCGCTGACGCACATTCCCTATCGCGGCGGCGGCCCGGCCACGCTCGATGTGCTGGGCGGCCAGATCCCGCTGCTTTGGGTATCCCTGCCGGCGGTGGCCGCGCACGTCAAGGAAGGCCGGCTCAAGGCGCTTGCCGTCTCGACGGCCAAGCGCACCCCGGTGCTGCCCGAGGTGCCGGCCGTGGCAGAGACCATCCCCGATTTCAACGTCGATTCCTGGTACGCGATGTTCGCGCCTGCCGGCACGCCTGCGGCCATCATCGACAAAGTGCAGTCTGCGGTCGCCGCCGCGGCACGCGACAAGGCCATCCAAGAGGCTTTCCTCGCGCAGGGCGCAGTCGTCGTGGGCAGCACGCCCGCCGAGCTTGATCAAGTGGTCAAGACCGAAATCCCGATGTGGAAGGCGCTGGCCAAACAGGCCGACATATCCGTCAAATAACGCAAACCTACGCGGCGGGCCGGGGCGGCCCGCCCTACTGCGCCTTGCTGACGCCGGCATCCTGCTCGCCGCGCACAGCCGCGCCGGCCCGTACGAAATTGTCCTCCAGCACGCCGAGCACGCGGTTGAGCTCGTCGATTTCCTTCGCGGACAGTCCCTTGAGGGCGTGATCGAAAAAGGCGTTGCGCCGCGGCAGCGCCTGCTGCACCACTGCCTTGCCCGCTTCGGTCAGGCGGGCGTTGGTCAGCCGGTTGTCCGCAGGGTCGACCATGCGCTCGATCCACCCCAGTTGCTCCATGGCCTGGAGTTGCCGCGTCAGCGCCGCAGGGTCCTGGCGGGCGCGCTCGGCCAGTTCCTTTTGCGAGCACTGGCCGCGCTCGTGCAACGCGAGCAAAATGCGCCACCGCGGCAGCGCGTATCCCACGCAGCTGGCAAATGCCGCCTGCATGGTGCGATACGTTTGGCCAAGGTGCTGAATGACCTGCAAGCCTTGTCGTTGCTTGGGCAAGAATCCGTCTCCCCGAATGGCGCCTACGGGCGCGCCTGGCGCGGACGATGGAACGTCGCCGGCGCCCCGGGGCGCATCTTTCGAATCATTCGATGATGCGGGCCAGGCGCGTGGGAGGCAGGCGCCGCACGTAGCACAACGCCAACACCGCGACGGCCAGCGTGATGAGCTGGCCCGAGTGTATCGCACCGACCAACGTCGTCCGGGCCGCTTCGATGAGCGGCACGCCATCCTGGCCGTGCTGCGCGGCGCTGGCCAGGAACTGCGCATGCGCCTCGGGCGTGACCAATATTTGGGGATCGCGTAGCGGCTCCAGCCATGCGTGGCCATCGCCGGCGCGCAGCATACGGTCCAGGTCCGACGCATAGCGGCTGCCCACCACCGTTCCCATCAGGGCCGTCCCTATCATGCCGCCGACCATGCGCAGCGACTGCTGCATGGCGGTGGCGATGCCTAGCTGCGCGCGGCCGGCTGCCTGCTGGATGAACACCGTCAGGTTGGGCAAGACGAACCCCATGCCCAGCCCGGCCGCGAACATGTAAAGTGCGAACAGCCCGTGCGCGGTGCCGGCATGCGTGCCGACGATGCCCAGGCAGGCCAGCACGAGCAAGACAAAACCCGCGTAGAACATCACGTTGGGATGCTCGATGCGCGTGATGATGCGACCGTTGACGATGCTGCCCAGCGTGATGCACGCGACCATGGGCGTAATCAGCATTCCCGCCTGCTGCGGCGACAGGCCGAAGCCGCCTTGCAGCAGCAGCGGCACATAGAACAGCAGCGAGAACAGCACCACGCCGGTGAGCAGGGCCAGCACGCACAATACCGCCAGGCTGCGGTTGCGGAACATCGTCAGCGGCACGATGGGGTGCGGGCATCTGCGCTCCCATTTGTACAGCGCCCAAAAGCCGACCGTGCCGGCGGCCGCGAGCGCCAGCACTGCGGGCGTGGCGCCGCTGCGCGGCAGCAACTCCACCGTCAGCTGCCACGACCCGAGCGAGGCCGCGATCAGCAGCGCACCCACCCAATCGAGCCGGATTTCATCGGCCGAATAATGGCGCAAATGCGGCAAGAAGCGCATGACGAAGCAGGCGCCCAGCAAGCCCACCGGCAGGTTGACGTAAAACACCGAGCGCCAGCCGTAGTGCTCGGTGAGCAGGCCGCCGAGCGTCGGGCCGATGGCATTGGCGATGCCGAAGGCCGAGCTGAACATCACCTGCCAGCGCAGGCGCACCCGCGGCTCGGGAAACAGATCCGGGATGCACGCGAACCCCGTGCCGACCAGCATGCCGCCGCCCACGCCCTGCAGGGCGCGGGCAAAGACCAGCATGGGCATGCTTTGCGCCGTCGCGCACAGTGCCGAGGCCAGCGTGAACAGCGCGATGGCGCCCAGCACGAAGGGCTTGCGGCCGTAGTAGTCGCCCAGCCGGCCGAAGATGGGGATCGTGATCACCGACGTCAGCAGATAGGACGTCGCCACCCAGGCGTACCAGTCGAATCCGCGTAACTCCGCCACCGCGGTGGGCAGGGCGGTGCCCACGACCGTCTGGTCTATGGCCACCATCATCATGACCAGGCACATGCCCAGCACCGCAAACAACGACTGGCGAAACGGCAAGACTTGGCCACTCGAATAGGGCTGCACGGGCATGCGGGCGGACATTGATGGACGCATCAATGATTGATGGGTCAATGATTTTAGGGCGGCGCCGGCGCACCGGCAAATCGGCGCCCGCGCAAGATCGCCGCGTGCGGCCGGCGGTTCAACGTTGCGCCGCGCGGATGCGCTCCAGTTCGGGGACGAGGTAGTCCATCAGGCGCGCGGGATGCTCGACCATCGGAAAGTGCCCCAGGTCGGGCATGACGACAAAGCGCGCGCCTGGAATCATCCGGGCCACCCGCTCGCTGTCTGCGGGGCTTGCCGAGTAATCGTAGGCGCCGGTCAGCAGCGCGATGCCGAATCGATCGGCGCGCAGCCCCTGCAGGTGGACCGAGGCGTCGAAATCCTCGCTGTAGAAGTGCAGGTCCTCGGCGTAGGTGCCGAAGCCCCCCTGGGAATAGATCCACGCCGCCTCGCGCCGGGCCTGCAGGCTGGCGGCCGGCCCCATCAGGCCGCGCACGTAGGCTGGGTTATGCGCGGCAGCGTTGACCGCCGGATGCGCCAGATATGGCGTCAGCCTGCCCAATGCGCGCCACGGAGCTTCCAGCGCGACGACCCCGGCGACGGCCTCGGGATGCCTGGCGGCCATGTACAACGCCATGGCCGCGCCCATCGAACAGCCCAACAGCGTGACCGGGCGGCGCACGACCTGGCGCGCGAAGGCGGCGCACACTGCCAAATAGCGCTCGCGCCCCAGCACCCGTCCCTGCCACGCGGCCGACGGCGGCGGCATGCTGCGGCCGTGACCGGGCATGTCGAAGGCGATCAGGCGCCAGGCGGCGCGCAGGCGCGCGTCGGCCATCAGCCCGTGGTACTGGCGCGAATCCGCCCCGGCCGTGTGCAGCATCAGCAGCGCGGGTGCATCGGCCGGCCCGCAGGACTCGGCGTAGAGGTTGAGCGGCTCGCCGTCGACCGTCACGCGATGGTAGGCCCCGGACACGGCCGACAGATCCGGGGGGGATGTGGCGGCGTCTTCCTCGTCGCGCCGCAGGATCTCGAACAGCCGCTCCAGCGCATGCAGCGCCTGCGCGACCGCCAGCGGCGATCCATCGACGGCGACCGCGCCCGCCTGCCGCCGCACGGCGGTAAAGGAATGGTAGCCAGGGGCGGGCACGGCACAGGCGATGCGCTGCCAGATGGCCTCGGCCGCGCGCACGACGACGGCATCCTCGCCTGGCGATCGGCCATCGCCTTCCCATGCGGTTACGACCGGCCCGGATGGCTCGACGGCCAGGCGAATAGGGTGCGCCAGATGGCGCACGGCCACGGCGAATTCGGTGTCACGGCGCGCGGCATCGGCGCGTCGCTGCAACAGGCGGACGATCTCGCTCATCTCGATTCCCTGGCTTGGGCCGGACACAAGCGACCCGGCTCGAGGCGGGGCGGGCTACAACCCCAGGTAAGCCTCGCGCACCCTCGCATCGCCGAGCAGATCGCGCGACGGGCCGGACAGCACCACGGATCCCGACTCCAGCACGTAGGCGTGGTCGGCGGCGCTCAGCGCCAGGCGCGTGTTCTGCTCGACCAACAGAATGGTCTGCCCCTGCGCATGGATTTCGCGCAGCGTATGGTGCAATTCTTCGACCACCTTCGGCGCCAGCCCGTGGCTCGGCTCATCGAGCAGCAGCAGGCGCGGCGACAGCATCAGCGCGCGGCCGATCGCCACCATCTGCTGCTCGCCGCCCGAGAGCGTGCCTGCATTCTGGCGACGCCGTTCGCGCAGCCTGGGGAACAACGCGTAGATGCGCTCGCAAGCCTGGCGCAAGGTGGCCATGTCACGCCTGCGCACGTAGCCGCCGATGTATAGGTTTTCCTCGACGGTCATCTCGGGAAACACGTGGCGCCCTTCCGGGACGTGCGCGATGCCCAGCGCCGGGATGCGGTGCGAGGGCAGCCGAAGCAGGTCCTGCCCATCGAAGGCGATGCGCCCCGACACCTTCGGGACCAAGCCCGAGATTGCCCGCAGCAGCGTGCTCTTGCCGGCCGTATTGGCGCCAACCACTGTGACGAATGCGCCCTGTGGCACTTCCAGGTCTACGCCGTGCAGCACCGGCGTGCGGTCGTAGGCGGCGGTCAAGCCTTGCACCGCGAGCAACGGCTGCCGGCCCTGGGATCGAGGCGATGTGTGCGGCGCGCTCATTGCGGCACCTCCAGCCCCTCGAGCGACTTGCCGAGGTAGGCCTCTATCACCTGCGGGTCGGCGGCGACCTCAGCCGGCGTGCCCTCGGCGATCTTGCGTCCGAACGACAGCACCAGGATGCGATTGCACAATCGCATGATCGCGCGCATGTGGTGCTCGACCACCACGAAGGTCATGCCCGCCTCGTCGCGTAGTTCGCGAATCAGGTCGAGCATGGCGTCCATCTCGCTTTCGTTGAGCGCGGCCATGACTTCGTCGAGCAGGAAAACCTTGGGCTCGGTGCAAAGCGCCCGGGCCAGCTCCACCCGCGCCTGTTCGGGAAAAGACAGGTCGCCGGCCGGCTTGCCGGCGATCGCGGCCAGTCCTACGCGCTGCAGGCTGCGATACGCCAGCTCGCGCGCGCCAGCCACCGAATGGCGCAGCACGCCGCCGACCAGGACGTTGTCCAGCACGCTCATTTCCGGGAACAGCGCCACGTTCTGGAACGTCTTGGTCATGCCCAGCGCAGCGATGCGGTTCGGGCGCAGCCCGGCGATGGGCTGTCCGTCGAGCACGATGGATCCGGCATCGGGCCGGTAGATCCCCATCAAGAGATTGAACAGCGTCGTCTTGCCCGCGCCGTTCGGGCCGATTAGGCCGAGGATGTCGCCGCGCGCGACGGTGAACGATACGTCGTCGACCGCCTGCAGGCCGCCGAAGCGGCGCGACAAGCCGCTGACCATCAGGATGTCAGCCATGGCGCCCCCCAGCCAGCCGCCGCGCGCGGGCCCACAGCGCTGCAAGCCCGCGCGGCTCGGCAAGGATGATTAGGATGAGGATCAGGCCGTAGCCCAGCTGCGAATAACCGGCACCCTCGCCAGAAAGCCAACTATTGAAGAACTCCTCCAAGGGGATCATGATGAGCGCACCGGCGATGGGGCCGCCTGCGGTGCCGACGCCGCCGATGATGCAGATCAGCGCCACCCGCACCGATATCCCCACCAGCGAAAACACCGTGTCGGGATCGAAGAAGAACATGAACTGCGCATAAAGCGTGCCGCAGCCGCCCATGAGCCCGGCCGATATGACCGAGGCGACGATGCGCGTGCGCACCGTGTCCACGCCGATGACTTCGGCGGCCTGCGGATTGGCCTTGACCGCGCGCAGGCGGTAGCCGAGCTTGGACCGGCTGATCGCCGCGAAGATCACGGTGGCCACGGCAAGCGCCGCCAGCATCAGGTAGTAATACGGGATGCTGGAGCTGAACTGCATCAGCACGAAGCTGCCCTCCGAATACGGCACCGAGATGCCCACCGGCCCGCCCGTCACGGACGCCCAGGTGTTGGCGATCGCCCGCATCACTTCGCCGAAGGCCAGCGTGGCAAGCGCGAAATAATGGCCGCGCAGCCGCATGGTGGGCAGGCTGAGCAAGCCCCCCACCACGGCGGCCAGGGCCATCGCCGCCAGCATGCCCAGCCACGGGGACAGGCCGTAGCGCATCAGCAGCAGCGTCGAGGTGTACGCACCTAGGCCGAAGAAGGCGGCATGCCCCAGCGAGATCTGGTTGGCCAACCCGCCGACGATGTTCCAGGCCTGCGCCATCGCGGCGAACAGCAGCACCAGCGTCAGCACGCGTATCGGATAGCCCTGGTCTTCCAGGAACCAGGGCATGGCCAGCGCCACGACCGCCAGCGCCGTCCAAGCGGCAGCGTTTCGTCCGACCGTCATGCGCTCACCCGCTTAAGCAAGCCTTCCGGGCGCATGGCCAACACCGCGATGAACACCGCAAACAGCGCCAGGTTCTGCAGCTGTATCGGCAGCACCAGCGCAGACAGCGACTGGATCACACCCACGGCGATGCCACCCACCACGGCGCCCAACACGCTGCCCAGGCCGCCCAGCACCACCGCGGTGAACATCAGCACGCTGAACTGTGCGCCCACGGTGGTCGAAGCCGTCAGGTAGGGCAGGATGATGCCGCCGCCGAGCGCCGTCATGCCCACGCCCAGCCCGAAGGCAATCTGGTGCATGCGCTCGGTGGGGATGCCGGCCAGCCGGGCGGCCATGGGGTCTTGGGCGGTGGCACGCACGGCGCGTCCCCACCAGGTTTTCTTCAGCACCCACCACAACCCCATGCCTGCCGCGGCGGCCACCAGGAAGGCAAACACGTACGGGGCGCTCAGCAGCAGCGGTCCAACGCGGAAAGCCGTCATCTGATAGGCCGTCTGCACCGAACGGAACTGCGAGCCGAACAGGATCAGCGCAAGGTTTTCCATGACGATGAGCAGCCCCACGGTCAGGAAAATCTGCGCCACCGGCGGCGCCTGCAGTACGCGGCTGATCAGGAACTTTTGCACCAGCACGCCCAGGGCAAACGCCACCGCAAACGAAAGCAGCGACCCCAGCAAGGGATCGAGCCCCAACGACTGCCACGCGAAGTAGGCGACGAACATCCCCACCATCAGGAACTCGCCTTGGGCGAAATTGACGATGGAGATGACGCCGAAGACCAAGGTCAGGCCGATGGAGATGACGGCGTAGACGCCGCCGAGCAGGATCCCGTCGACGAGCGCTTGGATGAACTGCATTGCCGCGTGCCGGTCAGCTTGCCTGGATCACTTTGCCCTTGGCCAGCTCCTTGGGCCAGACGGTGACGAGCTCGCCCTTCTGCCACTGGACCATCACCGGCTGGGCCAGGGTGTTGAGCCCGGTTTCGTCGAACTGCACGCCGCCGCCGGACATCACGCCCGCCCAGCCCTGATCGAACTTGGGCCCGCGCAGCGCCTTGGCCACGTCCTGCGGTTTGTCGGATTTGGCGATGTCCAACGCGGCGGCCAGCACCCCCAGGCAAACCGCGTGCTCGAGCGCCTCGTGTGGCATGAAAGTACCGTAGCGCTTGCGGTAGCGCTCGGTATATTCGGGCTTCTGGTCGTAGTTGGCCGGCGCGATGGACAGCACGCCCTCGGCGTACGGCCCCAAGGCCTTGGCGAAGTCGGGGATGACGTAGCCCGCCGCGCCGCCGACCACCGGCATGGTCAGCTGCTGCTGGCGCATGACGCGGATGATCAGCAGGCTGTCGTTGAGATAGGAAATCGGGTAGACGAGCTGCGCGCCCGAACCGCGCAGCTTGTTGATCAGCGGCGTAACGTCGGTGATACCCAGGGGATAGGCCTCGTCCATGACGATTTCCACGCCAGCGGCCTTGGCGGCTTCGCGCACGCCCACGGCCTGCGAGGTGCCGTAGGCCGTGTCCTCGTACATCAAGGCGATGCGGCGGACCTGTTCCGCGCCGGACATCACGGCCGCGGCGTAGTCGAACTGCGCCTTGCCCAGCACCGACGCCTTGGAGACGACCTGGAAGAGGTTCTTGAAGCCCCGCTCGGTCAGCACGTCGGAAAAGGACATGGTCAGCAGCGGGATGCCGCGCCGCTCGGTCACCTCGGAGACGGCCAGCGTCAGCGACGATGCGTACGCCCCCAGGATAGCCACGCAGCGATTCTGGGTGATCAGGCGCTGGGCCACGGTGGCGGCCGAAGTCGGCTGCGAGGTCGAGTCGGCCACGATCAGCTTGATGCGCGCCCCACCCAGGCCGGCAATGCCGCCGGCGGCGTTGATTTCGTCGGCAACCAACTCGATGCCCTGGCGGGAGTTGATGCCGAACTGCGCGTTCGCCCCGGACAACGGAAGAATCACGCCCACATTGACTTCGGCAGGGGCCGCCCGCAGACCCTTCGGCATCGCCGCGGCCAGGGCGACTGCACCCATTCCTGCAACGAACTGTCGGCGCCCGAGCCGGGCGTCCCGGAAGGGTTTATGCATGATTGTCTCCTGGGTCTTGTGGTTATCTCGCCTGATTCGGCAAGGCGCCAGGCATTATCAAGAGGCGTAAGCCCGGCTGTCAAGAATACAACCCGACAATCATACACATCATGCCGACCCGCCGCATCGACCGGACAGACTACGCCAATCCGCGCGCGCGATGACTTCGGCGGGAATGGCGCTGGACGGCGACAGGTTGACCAGCTCTACGCCGCGCGCGGCCAACAGTGGCGCGGCCTGGCGAAAAGACGGCTCGATTATGCTGGCGAAATTGCGTTCCAGCCGCGTGGTCGCCCTATCGTGCTGGCTCTCGTAAAAGCGCGGGGACGTCGTCGCGCCGGAGATGTCCAGCCCGTGGATAATGACGCGCCGCACTCCGCCCCACGCCAGCACCTGAAGCGCCGCATAGGCCACCGTGTCGGCGTCGAAGAAACCCAGGTCCGGGTCGAAGCTCACGCCCAGGCACTGGCGCGCGTCGAACACGGCGACATCGCGCCCGGCTTGCTGCCACGCAGCCAGGTCGGACGGGCCAGGCGCGGCCTCATAGGCCCGCTCGGCGATATTCTCGATCACGCACAGCCGGCAGCGCATGGCATCCACGCCCTGCTGCTGGACGATGTAGCGCAGCACCTCGGGCGTGACGAAAAGCAGCAGGTCGCTGGACAGCACCTGCCTGACCAGCGCAGGGCGGGTAAACACGAAGTTGGCATCGATGATGCAGTAATGCGTGAACCGCGGCGCGACTGGCCCCGGCGCGCCTGGCGGACACAGGGCGATCGCTCCGTTCACCCCCATGGCCGCGTCGACCTTGAGCTGTGTGTAATCGATGTCTTTGACCGACGGTCCACTCAGTATGAGGTGGAACTGTTCGCGCGCCAGGCTGGCCAGCGCCCGGTGCAATTCCACCGTCGGCACCTGCGCCCCGGCGATCCACACGGCCTCGATGGCGCTGCGTGGCCCGCGGCGCACCCGCACGTACGGCCACAGGTGGCGGTTGTGGCGCCATGCTCGGCCGTGGGTGCGCTTGTAGAGCCGCCGCAGCAGGCCATCGACCCAGCCACCGTAGAACACGGGACGGCGCCCGGCGTTCGGGTCGGCCGCCCCGGGGCCCGACAGCGCCAGGAAAACCGCGCACATCACCCCGTAGAACGTTGCCACGGTGGTCGACGGAAACAGCGAAACGGTCGCGCCCGCCAGCATGAAGCCCACGCACAGCACCACGCCCATGAAGGCCGCCACGCGTGCCTGCTGCGGCCCCGAGCGGCAGCGCCTCACGAAGCATGCCAGCGGCACGCCATAGACGGCTGCCAGCGCCAGCGCACCCACCAGTCCCGTCGTGGCCAAGACGTTGAACACCTCGTTGTGCGCTTGGGTGAATGGTGTGCGATCCGGCCGCCACGCCGCCCACTTGGGGACTTGGCCTTGCGCCGAGAGCCGGGCCAGGCCATCGTCGAATTGCTTATTGCCCACGCCCGTCCAGGGATGCGCGAGAAACATTTCCCAGGCTGCGCGCCACAAGCCCAGGCGCACCGACACCGATCCCGCGCCCTGGGCTTCGAGGACGTCGTCGGCTGGCGCGCCACGCGCCACCGCCACGGCGATTGCCACGGCCGCCTGTGCATCCTGCCGGAATCGGTCCACCTGCAGCGTCACGGCGGCGCATGCAATCAGCGCCGCCGCAGCGGCCGCCAGGCGCCAGCGCAGCGGTATCGGGCGCAGCAGCCAGAACAGGCACAACAGCACCAGCGCGCCGAAGACCAGCAGCGGCCCCTTGGATTGCGACAGCACCACACCGCAGCCACTGGCCGCAAAGGCCACCAGCTTCACGCCCGCCTCCAGCTTGGGCCGGCGCGTCAGCTGCCAGCCCAGCGAGCACAGCGCAAAGCAGCCTAGCAGGATCAGGATGTTGGCGTAGTTGAGCAGGTTCAGCGAGTCGGGGTCCGGCCGCGTGTCGTCACGCAGCGTCAGGAAAAACAAAGTGGCCGAGGCCGCCAACGCGCCGGCGACAAAGCCCCACTGCACGTGGCGCAACCAGCGCGGCGGGGCCTGCAGCAACAGCCACAAGGCCAGCGGCGCCAATGCCAGGCGCTGCACGTTGCTGGCGAACGCGTCCTGCAGCGTCCCGCCCGGCAGCTGGCTGAGCACGGCGGCAATCAACGGCGCGAGCATGGCGGCGCAAAAGAGGCCATGGCGGGAGATAAAGCTGCGCAAGTCGGCATCGCGCCCCTGGTACCGGGGCAGGGCCAGGGCCAGGATGGCAAGCAGGCACAGCACGTGCAGGATTGCGCCGCCCGCCCGCTCATAAAGCAGCACCGCGGCTGGAAACGCGGCCGCCAGGCAGGCAGCGGCACGCGCGGGAAACGGCCCGTCAGCAGGGCGCGCGAGTGAAGCAGCAGACCAGGTCATTGTTCAACTCCCGATGCTGGCGTTGTGACGATCTACGAATGCCGTATCGAATTGCGCACCGGCACAAGGATCGGCCGCAATGACGAAGCCCGGCCTGTCGACCAGGGCCGGGCCTGCGCAAAGGTGGGCGCGCCGTCCTGGCCGCGCCCGGGTCAAACGTCGATGTTCGACGCCGACAGCGCGTGCGTTTCGATGAAGGCGCGCCGCGGCTCGACGTTGTCGCCCATGAGGGTGGTGAAGATTTCGTCGGCGGCGATCGCGTCCTCGATCTGCACCTTCAGCAACCGGCGCACCGCGGGATCCATGGTCGTCTCCCAGAGCTGCTCGGGATTCATTTCGCCCAGGCCCTTGTAGCGCTGCTTGGTCACGCCGCGCTCGGCTTCGGCGCGCAGCCAAGCCATGGCGGCGCGGAAGTCGTCGACGGCGACCTCCTTGCGCTTGTCGCCCTCACCGCGCGCCACCGTCGCGCCTTCGCGCACCAAGCCATCGAAGGTCGCAGCCGACCGGGCCAGCACGCCGTAGTCCGCGCCGCGCACGAAATCGTTGTCGAACACCGTCACGCGGATGTTGCCGTGATGCTTGCGGCGCACGACGACGCGATGCCTTTCGTTGGCCTCGTCGTATTCGGCCACGACCTCGACCTGGTTGGGCAGCGCGGGATTCTGCAGGGCCTCGTGCAGGCGGCTGGCCGATGCCTGCGCGCGCCCGGCGTCATCCAGCTCGATCGCGATGCCTTGCGCGATGGCCGACAGCGCGCCTTCGTCCATGGTCCGCGACAACCGCTTGATGACCGCGTCGGCCAGCATGTACTGGCGCGCCAGTTCGGCCAGCGCCTCGCCGCGGATGGGCTCGGCCCCGGCTGCCGGGATGACCTCGGCGTCCTTGAGCGCCAGCTGCAGCATGTACTGCGCTTCCTCGTGTTCGTCCTTGAGGTAGCGCTCCTCGCGCCCGGCCTTGACCTTGTAAAGCGGTGGCTGGGCGATGTAGACGTGGCCGCGCTCGACCAGCTCGGGCATTTGGCGGTAGAGCAGCGTCAACAGCAGCGTGCGGATGTGCGCGCCGTCAACGTCGGCGTCGGTCATGATGATGATGCGGTGGTAGCGCAGCTTCTCGATGTTGAAGTCCGGGCCGATACCGGTGCCCAGGGCCGTGATGAGCGTGGCGATCTGCTCGCTGCTGATCAGCTTGTCAAAGCGCGCCTTCTCGACGTTGAGCACCTTGCCGCGCAAGGGCAGCACTGCCTGGAACTTGCGGTCGCGGCCCTGCTTGGCCGAGCCGCCGGCCGAATCGCCCTCGACGATGTACAGCTCGCACAGCGCCGGATCCTTTTCCTGGCAATCGGCCAGCTTGCCCGGCAGGCCCGCGCCTTCGAGCACGCTCTTGCGCCGGGTCATCTCGCGCGCCTTGCGGGCCGCCTCGCGCGCGCGCGCAGCCTCGACGATCTTGGCGCACAGCGCCTTGGCATCATTGGGATGCTCGAGCAGCCAGGTCTCCAGCGTGCGCGCCACCGCCTCCTCGACGGCAGGGCGCACCTCGCTCGAGACCAGCTTGTCCTTGGTCTGGCTGCTGAACTTGGGCTCGGGCACCTTGACTGACAGCACGCAGGACAGGCCTTCACGCATGTCGTCGCCGGTGGTCTCGACCTTGGCCTTCTTGGCCAGCTCGTTGTCGGCGATGTACTTGTTGATGATGCGCGTCATCGCCGCGCGCAGGCCGGTCAGGTGCGTGCCGCCGTCGCGCTGCGGAATATTGTTGGTAAAGCACAGCACCTGCTCGGTGTAGCCGTCATTCCACTGCATGGCCACTTCCACGCCGACCGGTACGCCGCCGGCGCTCGACTCGGTGCTGACCCAGAATACATTGGGGTGCAGGACGGTCTTGGTGCGGTTGATGTACTCGACGAAGCCCTTGACCCCGCCGGAAAACGCGAAGTTCTCCTCCTTGCCCTGGCGCTGGTCGATCAGCCGGATCTTCACGCCGTTGTTCAGGAAGGACAGCTCGCGCAGCCGCTTGGACAGGATTTCGTAGTGGTATTCGACCTTGCTGAAGATCTCGGCGTCGGCCAGGAAATGCACCTCCGTGCCGCGCTTTTCGGTCGTGCCCGTCACGCGCAAGGGTGCGACGCGCTGGCCGCGGCGGAATTCCATTTCATGGACTTTGCCGTCTCGCCGGATCGTCAGGCGCAGCCATTCGGACAGCGCGTTCACGCACGACACGCCCACGCCGTGCAGGCCGCCGGACACCTTGTAGGAGTTCTGGTCGAACTTGCCGCCGGCGTGCAGCTCGGTCATCACGATCTCGGCCGCACTGCGCTGGAATTCGTCATCCTTATGGATGTCGGTCGGGATGCCACGGCCGTTGTCGGCCACCGAAATGGAATTGTCAGTATGGATGGTGACGACGATGTCGTCGCAATAGCCGGCCAGCGCCTCGTCGATCGCGTTGTCGACGACTTCGAAGACCATGTGGTGCAGGCCCGTGCCGTCCGACGTATCGCCGATGTACATGCCAGGGCGCTTGCGTACGGCCTCCAGGCCCTTGAGCATCTTGATGCTGTCGGCGCCGTAGTCGGTTGTTGCGGGTGCAGTGTTCTGTTCGGACATGGTCTGTACGTAAATGGGGGTGTAGGACGGCCTTGCGGCACGACCGGCCCGTCGCTGCGGCCATCCGCGGCGACGGCTGGATACCCGGCGCGCGGCTAGATGCGCATGGGCATGACGACGTACTTGAACTGATCGTCTCCCGGCAAGGTGATCAATGCCGAGGCATTGGGGTCGGGCTTGACCGACCAGGTCACTTCCTCTGTCTTGACGTTGCCGAGCACATCGAGCAGGTAGCCGACGTTAAAGCCGACGTCCAGCGGTTCGTGGCCGTAGTCGATGTCGATCTCTTCCTGCGCCTCTTCCTGCTCGGCATTGGACGATGAGATCTTGAGCTGGTTCTGCGCCAGCTGCAGGCGCACACCCTTGAACTTGTCGGTGGTCAGGATGGCCGCCCGCTGCAAGCTACCCTGCAAGGCCTCGCGCGAGACGTTGAAATGGCGCGTGTAATCAGTGGGGATCACGCGCGTGAAATCCGGAAACTTGCCTTCGACCAGCTTGGACACCAGCTCCACGCTGCCGAAGCGGAAGCGGATCTGGCCCGCGGCCACGTCGATCTGGACCGGCTCGTCGCTGTCTTCGAGCAGGCGCTGCATCTCCAGCACCGTCTTGCGCGGCACGATGACTTCGTGGCGCTGGGTCACGCCATCGGCCGGCGTGGCGCAATGCGCCAGCCGGTGCCCGTCGGTGGCCACGGCGCGGACCTGTCCGGGTTCGAAGACCAGCAGCATGCCATTCAGGTAGTAGCGGATGTCCTGCTGCGCCATGGCGAAGTGCACCATGTTCAACAGGTGGCGCAGCGCCTTTTGCGGCAGCGGCAGCGACACGTCCCACTGCTCGGGCTGCGCCACGGTCGGGAATTCGGTGGCCGCCAACGTCTGCAGCGCGAAGCGGCTCTTGCCGGCTTGCACGGTCAGCTTGTTGCCCGACTGGCTGAGCTTGACCTCGCCGGTGTCGGGCAGGGCGCGCAGGATGTCCAGGAGCTTGCGCGCGGCTACGGTGGTGGATTCAGACGAATCGCCCACGCCGAAGTCGGCATGGGTGGTGATCTGCACTTCGAGGTCGGTCGCAACGAAGGCAACCTTCTCGCCTTCCTTGCGCAGCAGGATGTTGGCCAGTATGGGCAGCGTGTGCCGGCGTTCGACTATGCCCGCCACGGTAGCCAAGGGCTTCAGCAATGCATCGCGTGCGGTTTGTACGAGTTGCATGTTCATCCTTTTAGAGTTTGTTCCAACACGTGCAGGGTATGGTTGAGCTCGGCCTGTTTGGCGCGGGCTTCCGAGATCTTGCGCACCGCGTGCAAGACCGTCGTGTGGTCCCGCCCCCCGAACAAGTCCCCGATTTCGGGCAGGCTTTTCTGCGTGAGCTCCTTGGCCAGGTACATGGCTATCTGGCGAGGCAAAGCGATGTTGGCGGGCCGACGTTTCGAATACATGTCGGCCACCTTGATCTTGTAGAAGTCGGCCACCGTCTTCTGGATGTTCTCAACCGTGATCTGGCCGTTGGACACGGACAGCAGGTCCTTGAGGGCCTCCTTGCAAAGGTCGACGGTGAGTACGTCGCGCCCATGGAAGCGCGCGTAGGCGAGCACCTTGCGCAGTGCGCCTTCAAGCTCGCGCACGTTGCTGCGCAGGTGCTTGGCGATGAAAAAGGCCACTTCCTCCGGCATGGGCATGCCTTCGGACTCGGCCTTGCGCAGCAGGATGGCCACGCGCATCTCGAGCTCGGGCGGCTCGATGGCCACCGTCAGCCCCGAGTCGAAGCGCGATATCAGCCGGCTGTCGATGCCGGACAGCTCCTTGGGATAGGTGTCGCTGGTAATGATGATCTGCTTGCGCTGCGCGACCATCGCCTCGAAGGCGTAGAAAAACTCTTCCTGCGTGCGGTTCTTGCCGGAAAAGAACTGGATGTCGTCGATCAGCAGCAGGTCCAGCGAATGGTAGTAGCGCTTGAAATCGTCGAACGCCTTGCGCTGGTAGGCCTTGACCACGTCCGAGACGTATTGGTCGGCGTGCACATAGCGCACGCGGGTGCCGGTGCCAGCCGCGACCATGGCGTTGCCGATGGCGTGAATGAGGTGGGTCTTGCCCAGGCCGACGCCGCCATAGAGGAACAGCGGGTTGTACGACGTGCCCGGGTTTTCGGCCACCTGCAGGGCGGCGGCGCGCGCCAGCTGGTTGGCCTTGCCGGTGACGAAGTTGTCGAAGGTCAGCTCGGCGTTCAGGCGCGAGCGTTCGTAGCTATAGCTGTTGGCCGCGGACGCGCTCGTGGCCACTGCCGGCGCCTCCATGCGCTGCGCGGCGGCGGCCGGCGGATCGATGCCGGGCAGCGTGGGCGTGACGCCCGCGGCCGGTGCGGCGCGCTCGGCGGCGGCGGGACGCGCGGCAGGACGGCTGGCCCCGCTCGATTGGGGCAGCTCGAAGAACACCTGGACCGGGCGCTTGAACCACTCGGAGGCGAGCGCCTCGATCTGGTGCGAGAAGTTCTTGCGCACCCAGTCCAGCTTGAAGCGGTTGGGCGCGGCCACCCGCAGCACGGCCTGCGCCTCGTCGAAGGCGATCGGCACGAGCGGGCGTATCCAGGCGCTGATCTGCTGAGGGGGAAGCTCCTGTTCGAGGCGCCGGACGCAGGTCTGCCAGAACTCGTTCATTGCCTACCCCGGCCGCCCGTCAGGGTGTTGCAGCCCCCTTGGGGCACTGAACGAAGGGATCGTGGGGGCATCATTTCATTTGCCATGCAAACTCCCGATTCTACCTTGCCTGGCGTTCGGTTATCCACAGGCTGGGCCCGCCCGGCGGCGGCCGGTTCTGGCTAACTGTTTGACTAGCCTGGAAAAATTTGATGAAATGATGGGCTTTTCGGTTTGACGGCAGCTTTGCCTGCCACAAGCCTTGGCAGAAGCGTTTGCGTGCCTTATCGCGTGGCCGGGGCTGCCAGGGACTTTGATTGCGGCCCGGCGATCGGCCTGATAGGCCCAACCACTACGGTTAACCCACATTATGAAACGCACTTTCCAGCCCTCCGTTACCCGTCGCAAGCGCACCCACGGCTTTCGTGTGCGCATGAAGACCCGCGGCGGCCGCGCCGTCCTGAACGCGCGCCGCGCCAAAGGCCGCAAGCGCCTGGCCGTCTGATCCAGGGTACCCATGAGGCGCGCCACGCACCCTGCGGCGGCGCGCTTGCACCGCCCCTCTGAGTTCGCTGCCGCCCTGAAGGGCCGGCGGGTGAGCAGAGGGGCGCTTTTCGTGTTGAGCGCGGCGCTGCAGCCGGATGACGGCGCCGGGCAGGCGCAGGCCCGCCTGGGGATGATTATCGCCAAACGCCATGCGCCGCTGGCGGTCACCCGCAGCGCATTGAAGCGGGTCGTGCGCGAAGCGTTCCGGGCGGTCCGCCACGAGCTTCCCGCGGGCAATTACGTCGTGCGGCTGCAGGCCCGGGTGCCGGACTGTTCGCTAACCGCGCTCAAGCGCGCAGCGCGCGCCGAAGTGGACACTCACTTTCGCAAGGCGCGGCAATGCTGAAGGCCCTGCTGATCGCCCCGATCCGGTTTTACCGGTACTTCATCAGTCCGTGGACCGGCCATGCCTGCCGGTTCCATCCCACCTGCTCGGCCTACGCCATCACCGCGATTGAACGCCATGGCGCGCTGCGCGGCGCATGGCTGGCGCTGCGGCGCATCAGCCGCTGCCACCCCTGGACCGAGGGCGGCGTCGACCCGGTCCCGCCAGCGGCCGCCCGCCACGACGGCGCGCCGCCACCGCCCGCCTGACCGACCGGGCATGCGGCGCCGCCGTGGCGTAGGTCGGCAGTTACTTTTTTTCGGCTTGCGCAACCAGCTCGCTGGCCGCCAGCGTTTCTGAAAGGCGCGCCATGGCGGTGTGGTCCTGGCCCGGACCAAGCAGCTTGCCCGCGCTGGCCCACAAATCGCGGCACAGCGATGCGAAGGGCGCCGGCACGTTGCCGCTGTCGGCCAGACCCAACGCGATGCGCAGGTCCTTGATCATCAGGTCCAAGCCGAAGCCCGAATCGAAGCGCCGCGACAGGACGAACTGCTTGAACTTTTTCTGGGTCGAGTTGTTCATCCCGGTCGACGAGTTGAAAACGTCGACCATGACCTCGGGATCCAGGCCGAAGCGCTGGCCGATCAACATGGCTTCGATGCCGATCAGGAAACCGCCGGCCGACACCAGGTTGTTCAACGCCTTCATGGCGTGCGCCGTGCCGACTGGGCCGGTGTGCGTGATCGCCTTGCCCATGTGCGACAGCACCGGCTTGACGCGCTCGACTAGCTCCGGCTCACCGCCGACCATGATGGCCAGCTCGCCGGTGGTCGCGCGCGGCACGCCGCCGGAGACCGGCGCATCGATGAGATGCCCGCCGGCTTCGCGCACCAGCCCGGCCAGGCGCTGCGTCTCGGTGGGCACGCCCGAGCTCATCTCCACGATGACCGCACCCGGCTTCAGGCCGGCCAGTACGCCTTGCGGGCCGGTCAGCACTTGTTCGACCACGGCGCTGGTGGGCAGGATGGTGATGATGACGTCGGACTGGGCCGCGAGCTCGGCACCGTTGGCCGCCGCCACCGCCCCGGTCTTGGCTGCGAATTCCTTCAGGCGCTCGACGCTGGCATCCAGCGCGACGACCTTCAACCCGGCCTGGCGCAGGCGACTGGCCATGGGCCAGCCCATGCTGCCGATGCCGATGAAACCTATCGTGGGCGCCGTACCGGCGCCTGCTGCGTTGGCGGCCTGGCTCATTTGGACTTACCACCCTCGACGAGGCCTTCTTCTTGCAGGACCTGATTGGCCACCTTGAAGGCGTCCAGGCCGGCCGGAATGCCGCAATACACCGTGGCGTGCAGCAGGATTTCCTTGATTTCTTCAGGCGTCACGCCGTTATTGAGCGCGCCCTTGACGTGCAGGCGGATCTCGGCGGGACGGTTCAGCGCAGTCAGCATGCCCAAGTTGAGGATGCTGCGCGTGCGGCGATCCAGGCCGGGCCGCGTCCACGCGTAGCCCCAGCACATTTCGGTGGTGATGTGCTGGAAGGCCTTCATGAAGTCGTTGGCGTTGGCGATCGACGTATCGACGTACTCGGCGCCGAGGACTTCGCGACGGACCTTCAGGCCTTCTTCATACAGTTCCTTCAGTTCGTTTTCCTTGCCGTTGGACACGGGCTGCTCCTTGCGTGTAAATGGAAAAGGAATGCCTTGTGGGCAAAATGATTGTATGACAATAGTACATTATTCGGCGGGCTTGTACAGAAGGGCCGGGCCCGCGTCGCAGGTCGACGCGGCATGCCCGCGCGCGATGGCGCAGGCGGCGCGCTTATGCCGCGCGGCATGGGCTGCGCGGCGCCAACGGCGCGCCAGCCGGGCCACGGACCGGGTGCGTTAAACTGAGCGGCTTTGCTTGGCCCCGCCTTGACTTGCCCCGGGCCGCGCCGTCCCACCTTTTGCTGGTACCCATGGATATCCGACGCACCATCCTCTGGATGATCTTTTCCTTTTCGCTGCTGCTGCTGTGGAACAACTGGCAAGTCCACAACGGCAAGCCGTCGCTGTTCGGCGCACCGGCTTCCCAGGCCATCGACGGCTCGGGCGAGCAGGGCCAAAAGTCGGCCGCCGTGCCAGATGCGCCGGCCGCCGCCACGCAAGCACCCCCGGCAGGCCTGCCCTCGGCCGAACAGCCCGCCCAGGCTCAGGCTGAGACCGTGGTCGTCACCACCGACGTGCTGCGCTTGACCTTCGACACGGCGGGCGCGCAGCTGATCCGCGCCGAGCTGCTGAAGTTTCCGGCCACCGACGATCCCGACCAGCCGTCGGTGCTGCTCGACCGCAGTGCGAACCTGACTTACGTGGTGCAGACCGGCGTCGTCGGCGCCCCGCAAGGCGCAAGCTTTCCCACCCACCTGACGCCTTTCCGCTTGACGAGCACGCAGCGCGAGCTGCAGGGCGATACGCTGGAGGTCTCCTTCCAGGCCGAATCCGGTGGCGTGGCCGTGACCAAGACCTTCGTCCTGCACCGTGGCCGCTACGACATCGACGTGCGCCATGATCTGACCAATGCCGGCAGCCAGCCGGTGTCGCCTTCGCTGTACCTGCAGATCACGCGCGACGGCAGCAACCCGCCCGATACGTCCCGGTTCTACCATACCTTCACCGGGCCGGCGGTCTATTCCGAGCAAGAGAAGTTCCAGAAAGTGAGCTTCTCCGACCTGGAAAAGAACAAGGGCGACTACATCAAGCAGGCCGACAACGGCTGGATCGCCATGATCCAGCACTACTTCGTCACCGCGTGGGTCCCGCCGCAGGGCAAGCAGCGGGTCAACGACGTGATGCAGGTCCAGCAGGGCCTGTTCGCCGCGCGCACCATCGAGCCCGTGGGCACGATCGCGCCGGGCGCCTCGGCAAGCGTCGATGCCAAGCTCTGGGTCGGTCCGCAAGACCAGGACGCCCTGTCGGCCCTGGCCCCGGGACTGGACCTGGTCGTGGACTACGGCTGGCTGACCATCATCGCCAAGCCGCTCTTTACCCTGATGACCTGGCTGCACAGCCTGCTGGGCAACTGGGGCTGGACCATCGTCGCATTGACCGTGCTGATCAAGGCGGCGTTCTACCCGCTGTCGGCCGCGAGCTACCGTTCGATGGCCAAGATGAAGCAGGTGGCGCCGCGGCTTCAGCTGCTCAAGGAAAAATACGGCGACGATCGCCAGAAGCTGAACGCGGCGATGATGGAGATGTACCGCACCGAGAAGATCAATCCGCTGGGCGGCTGCCTGCCGATCCTGGTGCAGATCCCGGTGTTCATTTCGCTCTACTGGGTGCTCCTGGCCAGCGTGGAGATGCGCGGCGCGCCGTGGATCCTGTGGGTGCACGACCTGTCGGTGCGTGACCCCTGGTTCATCCTGCCGGCCATCATGATGGCCACGATGTTCCTGCAGATCAAGCTGAATCCGACGCCGCCGGATCCGGTGCAGGCACGCGTGATGATGATCATGCCGCTGGTGTTCGGGGGGATGATGTTCTTCTTCCCGGCCGGGCTGGTGCTGTATTGGTGCGTCAATAACATCCTGTCGATTGTCCAGCAGTGGTATATCACCAGGAAGATGGCGCGCGAGGCGGAGGTTGCGGCCAATCGCTAGGCGGTGCGCACCGGGCCGTTTGCCATGTGAGGAGGGCCGCCCCTTGGGGCGGCCTTTTTTCGTCGGGCTAGCCGGCAGGCGGGCGGCCGAGCGCCCCGCGCGCCCGGCTACCTGGATGTTGCGGCGCCGGCCCGCCCCACCCGGCAACCTGCGCAAGGGGAGATTCGGACCGGCGCTGGGGAAAGGGTAGCGGCTTACTTGGGTGCTCCCGGATTCGCTAGGCTAGCGCGGCTTCATGTGCGCAGTGGCGCGTGCTTCAAGACGGTGCTGCAGTGCGGCCAGAAGGGTGGACAAGACCCAATAGATGAAGGCGGCCGAGAGGTACATGGCGAAGACTTCGAAGGTGCGCGCGGTGATGAGCTGGGCCTGCCGGAAGAGTTCCGGTACCTGGATGGTGGCGGCAAGCGATGTGTCCTTGACCAGGCTGATGAAGGTATTGCCCAACGGGGCGAGCGCCACGCGGGCGGCCTGGGGCAGGATCACCATGCGTAATGTTTGTGCCGGGCGCAGGCCGATCGATTTGGCCGCTTCCCATTGGCCGCGGTCGATGGAGGCAATGGCCGCACGCAGGATTTCGGCGGTGTAGCCGCCGACGTTGATCGAAAAGCCGATCATGGCGGACGGGATGGGGTCGATCTGCAGGCCGAATTGCGCCAGGCCGTAGTAGATGACGAATAGCTGGACGAGCAGGGGCGTGCCGCGGATGAAGGAGATGTAGGTGCGTGCAAGCCAGTTCAGTGGGCTGATGGCCGATAGCCGCATCAGCGCCAGCAACAGGCCCAGCACTAGGCCGAAGGCCATGCCGCCTAGGCTGAGCACGACCGTGTAGCCGGCGCCCTTGAGCAGCAGCGGGGCGGATTGCCAGATCAGGGCAAGCGTGCCTTGTTCTTCCATGTTTTCTCCGTATGCGATCAGGCGTGTACGGCGGCCCGAGCGGGCCACCCGGCATCATGCCCGCATCGCAATGGGCCTGCAATGCATGCGGCCCGCCGAAGCGGGCCGCAGCAAAGGGCTAGGCACGCCCGGCAAACGCCGGGTGCACGCAGGCAGAAAATCAGCGCGTGACGTCGGCGCCGAACCACTTTTCAGAGAGCTTGGTCAGCGTGCCGTCGGCGCGCAAGGCGTCGATGGCTTCGTTGAGCGCGGCCAGTAGTTGGGGGCTGTCCTTGCGCACGGCGATGGCCTGCTCTTGCTTGGCGAAGGGCTCGCCCACGGCTTCGATCGCGCCGCCCGATTTCTTGACCAAGTCGGCGACGATGAGCCGATCGTTCAGGATGGCGTCAATGCGTCCGGTGCGCAGGTCTTGGTTGCGCGAGGGATCGTCGTCATAGGTACGGACGTCGGCCTTGGGCTGGTTTTCGCGCAGCCATTGCTCGTAATTGCTGCCGAGCACCACGCCAACGCGCTTGCCGGCCAAGTCGTCCGGCCCCTTGATGTCGGACGTACC